>Ga0247843_1000758_pt1 | contig 73013 bp, 69 predicted proteins | sample LaCruzMarch2017__FD_192420 | JGI IMG/M metagenome (GOLD analysis project Ga0247843, IMG submission 192420) | Freshwater microbial communities from meromictic Lake La Cruz, Castile-La Mancha, Spain - LaCruzMarch2017_8m | ecosystem: Environmental > Aquatic > Freshwater > Lake | place: Spain...
GGCGAGGAAAATTGGACATGCCCAGGGCATTTGATACCCTACGGGTTGTACTTCCGCTATCCAGTAAAAAGTTGGATGAAGTAGCCTGTATTACGATTCGTTTAGCTCCGGAGGCCACCAACGTCACAAAGCTTGATAAACAAGGGTTAAATGCAAAAAATTACGGCCAAGACATTCCTTTTTTACTCGATCAAATGCCCTCCGTGGTGACTACTTCCGATGCGGGTAATGGAATCGGATACAGTGGAATCCGTGTTCGGGGCATTGACGCCTCTCGATTAAATATTACCATTAATGGAATCCCGGTGAATGACCCGGAATCTCATGACGTGTATTGGGTCAATATGCCGGATTTAGTCTCTTCTACCCAATCCATAGATTTTCAACGGGGTGTAAGTGCTTCAACCAACGGAGCCGCCGCATTTGGCGCCTCGTTAAATTTGAAAACAAATGACATTTTGGATCAAGCGTCCGCTAAACTGGATGCGAGCTATGGTTCGTTCAACTCCTTTAAGACTTCGATCCAAGCCAATACAGGATTAATTAAAGGAAAATATTTCGTGGAAACTCGCCTATCTAGAATTGGTTCAGACGGGTACATCGATCGGGCCACTTCGAACTTAAGGTCCTGGTATTTGAGTGCAGGTTGGGTAGGCAAACAAACCGTGTTGAAAGGCCTCGCTTTTAGTGGAAAGGAAATTACCTATCAATCGTGGTATGGTACCCCCGAAAGTGTGGTATTTGGTAACGCGGCGGACAGAAACGCCTATGCCGATCGCAATGGATTAACGGATACAGAGCGACAGAATCTATTGAATGCGGGAAGAACCTACAACTACTATACCTATCAAAATCAGGTAGACCACTATCAGCAGGACAATTACCAAGTGCATCTTACCCATCGCTTTAAAAATCAGAAGTGGGTAGTACATGCGGCAGGTCACTATACCTACGGAAGAGGGTATTTTGAAGAATATCGCGCAGGCGATGCATTGGCTTCCTATCAGATAAGTCCTGTAATTTTGGGTGGCGACACGGTCACAAGTGCTAATTTGATTCGAAGAAGGTGGTTAGATAACCATTTCATTGGTACAGTATACGGGCTGTCTTATCAAGGCAGTCGGGTTCAAGTGACTACAGGTGGCGCAGTAAATCATTATCGCGGCGCGCATTTCGGCGAGGTGATTTGGGCTCAGTTTGCCTCTGATGCCGCACTAGGAGATCGTTATTACGATGAAATGGGCAATAAATTCGAATTCAGCCATTATGCCAAAGTTCAGAATGCCTACCATAAATTCAAATGGGTCGCAGACCTTCAGTATCGTTTTGTAAGCTATGAATTCTTGGGATTGGACATGGTTTCAGGGGAACTAAAAGATGTTACCCAAACGGTGGATTTTCACTTTTTCAATCCAAAGGCCTCTCTTTTTTATCAATTGAAATCAAATCACCAATTCTACCTTTCTATTGGGCGCAGCAATAGAGAACCGGTGCGTAGAGATTTTAGAGAATCTACACCCAGCAGTCGTCCAAAATCAGAAGCCTTAACCGATTATGAATTGGGCTATACTTGGCAAGGCCGCGGGCTGGTGCTAAAAGCGAACCTTTACCACATGGATTTTAACAATCAGCTTACATTAACGGGTCAAATTAATGATGTGGGCGGATATACGCGCACCAATATTAAAGACAGCTATCGGCAAGGAATTGAAATCGAGGCGAAATACAAGCGAATTAAAAACCTAGAAATCAATGGAAACGTAACTTTGAGTCGCAATCTGGCGATGAATTACACGGATTATTTAGATGTATATTTGGATTCGCTTCCCTACTACACCCAACAAACCACCTTGTCTTTTTCGCCCAGCTTAATCGCAGGACTTGGCGTGACCTATACGATTCCTAATTGGAACTTAAGTGTGGATTGGACGTCAAAATTCGTAAGCAAACAATACATGGATAACATCGAAACGAGTGAACTCCCTGCCTTTAATTATTCTTCACTAGGCCTAATAAAAACGTTTACAACCAAAGAAAATACGGTAATCCAGCTTTCAGGAATCGTTAATAATGTCTTTAATCAAATGTACTCGAACAATGGGTATGCGTTTGCCTACCAATATGCAGGGGTAAAAACTACCGAACGGTTCTTTTATCCGCAAGCGGGCAGAAATTTCATGCTACGGGTGAGCGTTGGATTTTAATGCGTATTTTTGGTAAAAAAAACGAAGGATTATGAAAAATATATTAGCGATTTCCCTGTTGAGTTTTTTAGGCATATCCGCTTGGGCGCAAGCTTCAGAACCAATTATTACTACTACGCTGGAGGAGGAATGTGCGATGTACCCAACGGGTTATGAAGGATTGATGAAGTTTATAAATAATGAAGTCAACTATCCTCAAGATTGCGTAGATCAAGGGATTTCTGGAAAAGTCTATGTTCGATTCGTGGTGGATCGTTCTGGAAATGTTTCTAACGCAACGGTATCTAAATCAGCACATCCGTCCCTGGACAAAGAAGCCTTGAGAGTGACTAATTTGCTTCATTGGAATTGGAATCCTGCGTGTAAAGATTCAGCGATGTATATGTCACTACCCATTAATTTTGAAGTGGGGGATGATACAGAACCAAGCGAAGATGAAGACGATAAACCAAGCCCACATTTTTCAGGGATTGATATTGGTTTCGGAAATCTTATGATGGATAATCCAACCGATTATCCGTATTGGAATGCCTCCGACCTGAATGTATTTACCATAGGCTTTAATCTATTTGAATATAAGTTGCCAATTTTTAAGCAATACCTGGGACTTACCACGGGGTTGGGATTTAATTTATCCTCGGTTGATCTTGGTCAATACGATTTGGTTCATACGTCGACGGTTCCTGGTGGAAATAATGATACCTTATGGGCTGTATTAAACACAAGTCAATCATATCGATCAAACAACTTCACCTACACTTCATTAAGCCTTCCTTTATTGTTTGAGGTTTGCAGCAAGGCAAAGACTAAAAATTCTTTTTATTTAAATGTGGGTGCCGTAGGGTATTGGACCGTCGGTGGATCCTGGTCAACCCGAGGGAAATACCTCAACGGTGACCGCTTTCAAAACACCGTAAACTCACGGTTTCAGCTTGCTCCTTTTGGGGCCTATGCAACCACTCGATTGGGATTTGATCACTATGGCCTTTTTGTGAATTATAACCTAACGCCTTTATTTAAAAAATCATCCACCGCAACGCTTTATCCATTGACCTTTGGGATTACCTTGAATTTGGATTATTGATGTTGAAGATTAAACCATGGATTTGGTTAATTCTGGCGGTAATAACAATCGTCGCGCGTTTTGTTTATGGACGCAAGTACGAGATGCAAAAAGGTGAATTTAATTTAAGCAACGGTGGAGTTGTATTAGTCGTTATCACGCTTGTTTTTTTTCTCCTTTTTGTTATCACAAGAGCCATTAAGTCTAAAGACTAAGAAGTGTTTGAACTGACCCTTCTATTTGAGATACTAAAGGTAATATCCCGTTGCTGGTTATCACCGCAGTGGCTAAGGGTATTTTCTGCTCGTCGGACCATTGAGCTTTCATACGCTCTTTAACCTTTTCTTCGTTGCAACGGTCTCGCTGCATGACCCGCTGAATGCGCAAATCCAAAGGCGCCACAACCAAAAGCGTTCCGTCGAATTGGGTGTAAGCCCCTGTCTCAAAAAGAATCGCTGCTTCGTTGAAAACCAGTGCTGTATGTTGTTCGGCACACCAACGGTCAAAGTCCGCCCTAACCACCGGATGAATGAGCTGATTTACAAAAATCCGGTCGGGTTCTGAATTAAAAATATGTGCCGCAAGTTCCTTTCTGTTGAGTATTCCCTCCGAATAAATGCTCGTTCCAAACCTAGAAATTAATCCAGCTCGAATTTCAGGATGTGTATCGGTAAGAACTTTTGATTGCTCATCTGAATAATATACCGGATAGCCCATTTTTTCGAGTACCCCAGCGATATAACTTTTTCCGGAACCAATTCCTCCGGTGAGTCCAATGCGTTTCACGCTTCTAAGATACGCCAAACTTGCATTGCTTCCGCGGGCTTTTCCCTATCTTTGTCGTATGACAGATACGCCATGGTTCGCTTCTTGGTTTGATACTTCGTATTATCACCAGCTTTACAATCACCGAAGCGAGGAAGAGGCGCAAGCATTTATTGAGCGTTTAGTCGATTTCTTAGCCCTTGAACCAAAGTCCAAGGTCTTGGATTTAGCCTGTGGTAAAGGTAGACATGCCAGAACGCTCCATGCCTTAGGATTGAATGTACTCGGCACAGACTTGTCTCCACAAAGCATTGCCTTTGCCCATGAATCTGCCGTTGACGGATTACGGTTTCAGGTTCAAGACATGCGTGAACCCCTTCCTAACGAAACCTTTGCTGCGGTGTTCAATTTGTTTACCAGTTTCGGTTATTTTGATTCCACTGCGGAAAATCAACGGGTAATTGATTCGGTACATACCATGTTAACACCACGCGGGATCTTAGTGATTGATTTTTTAAATGCCCAGCGCGTCATGGATACCTTAGTGCCTTTAGAGCACGTACAACGTGATGCATTAACGTTTAATATTCGAAGAGAACTCTCCGCGGGTAAAGTAATTAAGCACATTGAGTTTACTGATCAGGGTAATGCATTTCATTTTACAGAACAAGTTCAACTGCTTGGTCTTTCGGATTTTCAGGAACTGTTGAACGAACACTTTCATATTCTCCATACCTTTGGCGACTATGCCTTAAGTGAGTTTGATTCGTCAACTTCTCCTCGTTTAATTTTAATTGCACAGAAAAAATGAGTCCTGTATTGATGGTTGCGGTTCTAATTGCTGTAGTTGCTGCAGGGGGGGGATTCGTTCATTTTCTTCAAGCAAATAATAAGTCGCAGTTCATTAAACTTGCTCTTGCATTCAGCGGTGGATTTCTCTTGGCGATTGTTTTTGAACATTTACTGCCTGAACTCTACGCCGCCGAAACCGCCAACATTGGGATTTATATTCTTGTTGGGTTCTTAATTCAGCTCATTATGGAATATTTCTCCGGCGGAATCGAGCATGGACATATTCACGTGCATAAAGGACAAGCCATGCCGTGGGCACTTTTCATTTCGCTTTCTATTCACTCCATCATTGAAGGGATTCCTTTGGGGAATGATGTGGATCCCTTGCATCACTTGCATAATCACGACCACAAACTCTCCTTGTTTTGGGGAATTGTTTTTCATCAGATTCCGGTGGCAATCGCCCTTATGACCTTATTACTAAACACGTCGCTGCGAAAAGGAATGGCTTGGTTGGTTTTATTACTCTTTGGCATAATGACGCCGTTAGGCTTACTTATCGGCTTAAAAGTACCCATGGAACAAACTGGCATCAGCGTGCCGGTAATATTGGGTGTGGTGATCGGCATGTTCTTGCACATTTCAACCACCATTATCTTTGAAACTTCAGAAAACCACAAATTCAACCTGCTTAAATTGTCTAGCGTAATTGCTGGGATTGCAGGGGCCCTGCTGATGTATTAAATCAAATGGAACAGGTCGCTCACCCCAAGCGTTCGATTCACGGTAAATCCTTCAGCATACCTAACTCCAATTGGACGACCAAATTGCAGCATTCTACCCATCATAAATTCGAAAAAGTGTGCATTCGAAATGGGGGTTTCCGGTTCCGTAGAATTGGCGTCGAAAAACTGCGAGGAGAAGCACTGTACCACCTTGATTTTTTCCTCCGCATAGGCACTAACGTCTAATACAACATCGGGCTCAATGTGCATGTCCTGAATGTAGTGCAGCAGCATAGGGACACGGTATGCTTCTTGAGTAATTCCGTTACGCTCCGTATTAATTTTAGGCAACCCCGATAAAAATGCGGCACGAGCTACCAGAGCAGCCGCTCTACCGTGATCAGGATGTCTGTCTTTGATTGAATTTGCAAAGATGAGTTTTGGCCTAAAGTGTCGAATCTCACGAATGATTTGATGTAAATGGTTTTCATTTTCTTCAAAAAATCCATCGGCCATTCCCAGATTTACACGATCTACGAGACCTAAAATCTGAGATGCAGCCTTGCATTCTTCCATGCGTAAGGCTCCGCTCCCACGCGTACCTAACTCTCCTTGTGTAAGGTCAACGATAGCAATCTGCTTACCCTCGTCCGCGTAGCGCAATAAGGTTCCCCCGCAGGAAATTTCAACGTCATCCGGGTGCGCGCCAAAGGCGAGGATATCAATATTCATTAAGCGGTCATGTAGGATTCTATGCTCGGACAAGCACAAATCAAATTCCGATCGCCATAGGCATTATCCACGCGACGAACAGGTACCCAATACTTATTTTTCATTAAATAGGGTAGTGGATAAGCCGCTTCCGCTGGTGTATATGGATATTCCCATGCTCGATTAATAATGCAATCCGCTGTATGTGGCGCATTTTTGAGTAGGTTATTGTCCTTTGGATATTTTCCTGCTTCGATATCGGCAATTTCTTGTCTAATCTTAATCATGGCTTCAATGAAGCGATCAAGTTCTGCTTTATCTTCAGATTCCGTAGGTTCAATCATTAAGGTTCCAGCCACTGGGAATGAAACGGTAGGGGCGTGAAAATTAAAGTCAATGAGTCGTTTTGCCATATCCGCTACTTCTACATCCGCATTCTTTTTGAATTCTCTACAGTCAAGAATTAACTCGTGGGCCACGGTGCCATGAGCTCCCGTGTACAAAATCGGATAATGATCTTTCAAACAAGCGGCAATGTAGTTCGCATTTACAATCGCCAATTCGGTCGATTCACGAAGTCCTTTATACCCTAACATTTTGATGTATCCGTAGGAAATCAACAAGATCAATGCGCTTCCATAAGGAGCAGATGATATTGCGTGAATGGCTTGGTCACCACCGGTAGCGTGTAAGGGATTACTTGGTAAAAAGGGCACCAAATGGGCTGCAACACCAATCGGACCCATACCTGGGCCACCACCACCATGTGGAATAGCAAAGGTTTTGTGCAAGTTTAAGTGGCAAACATCTGCTCCAATATTTCCAGGGTTTGTTAACCCAACTTGGGCATTCATGTTGGCCCCATCCATATATACTTGACCGCCATGCCCATGAATGATTGAGGTGATTTCTCGAATATCTGCCTCATACACGCCGTGCGTTGATGGATAGGTAACCATGATTCCCGCGAGTTCATCCCCAATTTGATCTGCAACCGTTTTTAATTCATGAAGATCAATATTTCCTTGGTCATCACATCCGGTAACAACTACCTCAAATCCAGCCATAACCGCTGAGGCAGGATTGGTTCCGTGCGCACTCGATGGGATGATGATTTTTTTGCGTTGGAAGTCACCATTTGCCTCATGGAAAGCCTTGATTACCATTAGACCTGCATATTCACCTTGTGCGCCAGAATTTGGTTGTAAGGATACTCCTGCGAATCCGGTACATTCACAAAGGTCTTTGGCGAGTTCTTCCATAAACGTATGGTATCCAGCGGCTTGTTCTTTCGGAGCAAACGGGTGCATGTTCGCGAAATTCGGATTAGTAATTGGAATTAGCTCACTTGCCGCATTCAATTTCATAGTACAAGAACCTAAGGGAATCATACTATGAACAAGAGATAAATCTTTATTCTCCAATGATTTTAAATAACGCATCATCTTGGACTCTGAATGATGTGCACTGAACACAGGATGTGTCAAAATTTCACCAGATCGTTTCAAAGAAGAAGGTAGACCTACGTGAGCAGAAGTTGCATTTCCTTTTGTTTCGAAAATAGATATTATAGCGTTGACATCGGCCATGTTATGTGGCTCTCCAAAGGTGATTTGAACAGTATTTGCATCTGGAGCATATAAATTTATACCATGGGCAACAGCAGCCTTCAAGATGGAGGCACTGTCTACATGGCTTACCCGAACAGTATCAAAAAACTCGGTAGTATGAAGGGTGAGCCCTTTGGCCAACAACCCATTCGCCGCATTACACGCTAAGTCATGGATGTGTGTTGCAATGCGCGTGATGCCATGCGGCCCGTGATAAACTGCATACATTCCCGCCATGACAGCCAACAAGGCTTGGGCAGTACAAATATTTGATGTGGCTTTATCTCGTTTAATGTGTTGTTCGCGGGTTTGCAAGGCCATACGCAATGCCGTGTTGTCATCAGCATCTTTAGAAACACCAATAATTCTGCCCGGCATAGTCCGCTTGTACGATTCTTTCGACGCGAAAAAGGCAGCGTGAGGACCACCATAACCCATGGGAACCCCAAAGCGTTGTGAATTTCCTAATACCACATCGGCACCCATCGATCCTGGAGATTTTAATAGGGCTAAGGCCATTAAATCACTGCAAACGGCCACTTGAATCGCATGCTCATTTAAGGTAGAAATCGTCCGTTCAATGTTGGATACATGTCCTTTCGCATCAGGATACTGTAACAAAGCGCCAAAACACCCGTCCAAGGAAATAGATTCTATCGTATTAAACGGTCGTATTTCAATGTGCAAGTTAAGTGCTCTACCTGTTACCACATCTAAGGTTTGTGGATAAATCGATTCATGCACTAAAAAGGTGTTCTTAGCTAATTTAACATCTTCTCTCGACCTTGAATTATAAAACATAATCATGGCTTCTGCTGCTGCGGTACCTTCATCGAGTAAGGAGGCATTGGCAATTTCCATTCCTGTTAAATCCAACACCATGGTTTGGAAATTTAACAAGGCCTCTAACCGTCCCTGGGCAATTTCTGCTTGGTATGGAGTGTAGGCGGTATACCATCCTGGATTTTCTAAGACGTTTCGCAAGATTACCGAAGGCACCAAGGTTTCATGATATCCCAGTCCAATAAAGGATTTTAGCACTTGGTTTTGCTGACCAATCGCACTGATTTTTTGGAGGTACTCGGCTTCTGTGATTCCTGCATCTACCTGCAGCTCCCCGTTCAAGCGAATTGCTGTTGGTATCGTTTTTCCAATCAGCTCTTCAATGGAGGAAACTCCAATTTTGGCAAGCATTTCAGAGGTTTCCTTTCCTTCAGGACCTATGTGTCGGGCGATGAAATGAGTCATAATAGAATTTTATAGTGCAAATATACAATGTATAGCAACAATGAATTCTAAAAAATGTTAGTCAACGTAGCTAAGTTTTAGCATATTTGATCCGCCGAGGTCTTCCAGCGGTATGGATGCGATGTTTATTACCAAATCTCCGAGGTTCAAATACCCTTCAGATTTCATGATGTATTTGATGTCTGCAATGGTGTGATCAGTGCTGATGTGCTTGTCGTAATAAAAGGCTTTTACTCCCCACAATAAGTTTAGCTGAGATAATATCGTTCGATTACTGGTAAATACATAAATGGCTGTATTTGGACGTTGCGAAGAAACTTTGTAGGCGGTATAACCGGAAAACGACATCGTGATAATTGCCTTAGCGTGAACACGTTGTGATAATCTACAGGCATTAAAGCAGATGGAGTCGGTGATGAAACGTTCACTATCTAAATCTGGCAGTTCTTCTTTGTTGTATAATTCAGGGCTTTTCTCCACTTCCTCAATGATATTTGACATGGTTTTAATGACTTCAATGGGGTATTTACCAACGGAAGTTTCTCCAGACAACATCACGGCATCAGTACCGTCTAAAACCGCATTCGCGACGTCGTTAACCTCTGCACGCGTGGGTGACATGCTGTTGAGCATCGACTCCATCATTTGAGTGGCTACGATCACTGGTTTAGCATGAGAATTGCATTTTTCGATGAGCATTTTTTGAATGATCGGAACGCGCTGATAGGGCACTTCAACGCCTAAGTCTCCCCGTGCAACCATGACTCCATCGGCAACTTGAATAATATCATCAATGCATTCTAAGGCCTCCGGCTTTTCAATTTTTGCAATAACTTTGGCTTTTCCATTTTGATTGGCAATCAAGTGCTTTAATTCAATAATATCTCGAGCACTTCGAACAAAGGACAGTCCCACCCAATCCACTTCTTGCTCTAAAGCAAACAAAAGATCCATGCGGTCCTTCTCGGTTAATGAAGGCGATGAAATCTTTGTATTTGGGAAATTCACTCCTTTTTTAGAGGATAAAATGCCACCTTGAACAACTTTGCAGTCAATGATTAACTTTTTATCGCTAGAAACAACTTCAAGAATTAATTTACCATCGTCTAGCAAAATCCGTTCGCCTGTGCTTACATCCTTGGGTAAGTTTGGATAATTTATAGAAAACCGTTCAGCGGTTCCTAGCACATTGTCAGTAATGATTCGGCAAGAAGCACCTACTTCGAGCATCACTCCGTTGTTTTCCATTTCACCTGTACGGATTTTAGGACCTTGTAGATCAGCTAAAATAGCCACGTTCGCCCCAAGCTCTACATTCAGTTCACGAACGGTGCGGATTACTTCAGCATGTTGATCATAAGATCCATGGGAGAAATTCACGCGGCATACATTTAGGCCAGCGATAAACATTTCCCTTAAAACCTCACGTGGGCTTGAACTAGGCCCCATGGTGGCCACTATTTTTGTTTTATTCATAGGTTTCTTCAAATTGTAAATATTCTGAAATACTGAACGCGGAACTGTCGTACCGATAGGCCGCAATGATTTGTTCGTGTTGACGAAGTAGGCCGACTAATTCATCGAGATCCAAGACTAAATTGTTTTTTATAATAAGTACATAATCCAACTGAGGGAGGTCTTCGAGCAGCGGTTTTCCCAGTTGCTTGTTTTTAACCAAATAAAGGTTGGTATAGTCTTCCAAGCCCAACTGTTGGTAAAAGCTAAACTCCAACACTGTGCCGGATTTTTTGTTTGGAATTTTTAATGTGGTATCGCTATGTTCAAATGCCCAACCAAATGCCTTGTTTAAGTTCCACGCTAAGCGGTAGTCACTCAAGCCTGAGCAGATGCCAATCAGGTCAAAGGGTTCTTGGTCATCTTCCAACAACATTAATTTTATTCCTTTTTTCACCGTACAAAGGTATTCAATTTGCGAATGACACTGCAACTATTTGTGGTTTCTATGTTTCCTTTTCGTTAATTAACAAGGTAATGAACATAAAATCAAAGAGGGAAAAGTCCTTAACCGATTATTGTTTTTAATTTTACCAGACAATTATTTAATTTTAAGTTGATGAAGTTTCTGCTTGCCATCGTGCTTTTAGTACCGTTTTTCTATCATGCTCAAGGATATAAAACTCGTGATAATGCCAATCCCTATAAATTGATGTTTGGATTAGGTTGGAGTATTTGGGATGACGACGGAAATCCAAGTGATTTATTTAAGGTGCAATCGATGCATGCCGAAGTGTTTCCAAGCCGCTTAATGTTTGATTATTATTTTTATAAAGGATGGAGCGCAGAAGGAGGAGTGGCATTTACGCGCTTTAAAGGAGTTAAGCCTGTAAATGGTCAAATTGGGGTTAAGGGCTTTGGCCTTTCGGCAGATGTAAATTTGAAATATTCGTTTAATGGGCTTCTTGGGAAGGGGATGCTCGATCCGTATTTGTTGATGGGCGTTGGAGGAACGGTGCATCCAGCCGGTGACACCCTTTCTAAGGCTTTTTATCCTACCCTTAATGTGGGCGGAGGAATTAACTTTTGGTTTAATAATGCCATAGGAATCCAAGTTCAGTCGGTAGGGAAAATAGGACTCACCTCAGATTTCTTCGGAAAATCAGATTATTTCCAACACAGCATAGGCTTAGTAGTTCGGTTGGAAACAGTGGGAGGAAACAGCGAAGGAGAGTTTAAAAAAGAGAAACTTAAGTTGGATGTGAAAAAGCGAAAAATTAAAACACCGAGGAAAGGCCGAAAGGATAAACAAGACGGTGACGCCTAATTGTTGATTTCAATCCGCTTACTTACCTCTTGATTGTCTGTTTTAAGGACGTAAAGGTAAGAACCGTTTAATATGCTTTTACTGTCGAAGCGACAAATATGACCGCCTTCATCAAAGGATTGCTGTGCAATATTATGTATTTCCCCTGAATCGTTTTTCAGAAATAAATGAACATCACGGGTGATGGATGTGGTAAAGTAAAATGCAATTTCCCCCTTAGCATTTGAATATTCCACATCATATAAGGTGCAATAATCTTGAGGCTTTAATACCTTACGGCTAAGAAATCTAATTAAAAATCGATAGAGAATAATAAGCACTAAAATCACCAAAGTGATTTCTAAAAAATCAATCAATAACTCTTGATTAAACACCTTATTCATACTACAAAGAAATTACGCCCGGAATCGCCGCGGCACGTTCATATAATGCTATTATTGAGTCAACGTCCATCATTACTGTTTTTGCACTTATGCTCGTATATTTTCCTGTCTTGGAGGGATGCAACGTAATTTCTGCATTCGCATCAAAAAAACCCGTCACTAACGCCAATTTTTCTGAATCATTGGGAACAATAAATTTAAAAAAGTAGACATTGGGCCACTCTTGCAGCAACAGTTGTTCTTTCAACGTATCGAAAATTCCCACCCTGCAAAAGTACGCCCTTTTCACGAAAAAAACGTGCGGTTGCATTTTACTTTTTACCTTTGCCGCGACATGAAACGTTTCGCGCTCCTCTTTTTCCTATTTCCGCTCTGTGTTTGGACGCAACAGCAATATATGGCCCTTCGAACAACAGCCAAAATCACGGTGGACGCCAAAATGAACGAGGAGGTTTGGACTAAGGCTGATTCTACGCGCAACGAGTTCATTACCATTCGACCAATTCCCGCATTGAAAAGTGAACACCGAACAACGGTGCGTATGGTGTACGATGATTTCGCGCTCTATTTTTTCGTTACCTGCTTTGACGTCAAAGATTCCATTTCAAATGTTTTTACGGTACGTGATGATTACAATGCCAATGCGGATGTTTTTTCCATTTTTTTGGATACCTACAACGACCATCAAAATGGATTTTTTTTTGGTATCACCAGCACCGGGGTGCAACTCGACGGCAAGATCCTTTCGGGTGATGTGAATGATCAGTTGAATTTGGTTTGGGAAAGCCAAGTACGCCTGAGTGATAATGCGTGGTTGGCGGAATTAAAAATCCCGTATTCTGCCCTCCGGTTTTCTAAACAAGAGATCCAGTCGTGGAATATAAATTTTGGCCGTCAAATCGCCCGTACCCGCGAGGAATCTTCATGGGTGACCGTCAATCCGGATTTTGAGAATTTTATAGTAAATAGCGCGCCATTAAAAGGAATTTCGAATATTAATCCACCGCTTCGCTTGAGTTTAATCCCGTATCTTTCCGGATATGTGAACCAAGAAGAAAATGGTTATGGAAGATCATTCTTTGGTGGTATGGATGTTAAATATGGCATTAATGAAGCTTTTACCTTAGATGTTACCTTGGTGCCGGATTTCGGTCAAGTCATTTATGATAATCAAGTATTAAATACCTCTCCCTTTGAAATTCAATTCAATGAAAATCGGCAGTTTTTTACCGAGGGTATGGAGTTATTTAATAAATCAGGGATTTTTTATTCACGACGAATCGGTGTTCAGGCTCCTAGGGAGGTGCTAATCACGAATTTACAAAACCAGGAGGTGTTAAATGGGGTTCAAGGAATGCCACAATTGTATAATGCGAGTAAATTCTCTGGGCGTACAAAAAAGGGCTTAGGCATCGGTGTTTTTAATGCCCTTTCAGCGCCCACCGTTGGAACTGCGTTCAATACCGTTACCAATGAATTCCGGGAGTTCCTTGCAGCACCCCTTACCAATTACAATACCTTAGTATTTGATCAAAATCTAAAAAATAACAGCTCCGTTACGCTCACCAATACGAATGTGTTGAGAGCGGGTAATTTTTACGATGCCAATGTAACGGCCCTCAATGCTAACCTCAATTCCAAGGATAATAAGTTTTTCCTTAATGGACGAACGGCCGTATCACAAAAATATGCAGCGATAAAAAATGAGTTAGGGTATAACCTCGGGCTAAGCGCGGGTAAACAGCGGGGCAATTTGATTTATTCTTTAAATTATTTTGAAGAAGATGATCAATATGACCCCAATGATCTGGGGTTTAATCCCGTGAATAACCGTCGATTTGTAAACGGCTTCATTGGATATCGGTATTATAAGCCTTGGTGGAAATTTGTTCGAATGACTACGAATTTATCACTAAGCTATAACCGCTTATATCGTCCAAATGTATACACAGAATCGAATATAGAGTGGTCGGCCTTCGCCATGACCAAACACTATGACGCATACGGGGTAAGCGCATATACTTCGTTTACCGAAAAGTATGATTATTTTGAACCCAGGGTGTGGGGTAGTTATTTTGTGGCACCCCGTTGGTACGGCGCAGGGGGATGGATTTCCACAAACTATCAAAAACCATTGGCGGTAGATGCCAACTTTTACTTCGTTGGATTTGCTGAAAATCCTTCTTGGAAATATCTTAGCTATATGTTCTCTCCCCGAATTCGGGCCTCCAATAAAATCCTCATAACCTTAAATTGGTCGCTAGAAGACCAACGCAACGACAGGGGTTATGCGGTTCAATTCGGTGCCCCTGTGGATACGGTTTCGGGCAGTTTGTTTGGTGAACGTAACCGGATGAATTTAACCCAATACATAGAGTTTAATTATACGCTTAACAATCGAATGAATATCGCCTTGCGTACCCGACATTATTGGTCGGTATTGTCGTATAACCGCTTTTTCACCCTGGCGGAAGATGGTTCGCTCATGCCGAATTCTACACTCGGTTTAACTGCGGATGGCACCTCTGCCTATGATTTGAATTACAACGCATTTACTGTGGATTGTGCTTACCGTTGGGTGTTCAAGCAAGGAAGTGAATTATCGCTTGTTTGGAAAAGCGCCATTTTTACCTCAGGCAACACGTTGAATTCAGGGTATTTTCGAAACATGGATGACATGTTTAACGCAGGACTCACCAATAATAGCTTTTCGATTAAACTGCTCTATTGGCTGGATGTTTCGGAACTTAAAAAACTCAAAACTCGGCAAGATACACCTTGATGCGTTCCTTGCAGTTTAGCGCTATATCCTTCCAAAATAAATTTACATCCCCAATGTGTAAATTTTTATACTTCTTAACCGCCCATTTAAAGGGTAGCCGAAAATTCCGCACACACACTGCCCCATCGATGAGTTCTGTTTCAAATACGTGGGTGTAGCATTTTTCATTCGTGTAATAGAATCCTTGGTGCATGCTCCTGGTGGTGGATTTAGATAAATCCCAAGAGATTGGATTGATGCATGCTTTGCCTTTATACCACAAAGGGTATAGGTCATTGTCTGCTTGGTTATTCATGGTGTTCCAAGTAACAAATCCACCAACCTGATTCGGTTGAGTCATGAATGGAATGGAGCGAAATTCGTTACTATCTAACCCAATTCCCGGCATGTAGGCAGCAATCAATTGCTTCGCCAAGGGTTTCTCATCGATAAATTCTTTGATTAGTAACATGAGTTGCGTGCATCCCTGGCTATGTCCGGCGAGTATAAATGGCCTGCCTCCATTGTATTTTTCCAAGTATTCTATAAACGCTGCGCGGACATCTTCATAAGCAAATAATAGGGCCTCTCTTCCTCTGACTTGAATTGAATCATACGCTTTGAGATGTGCCTGTCGATAATACGGAGCAAACATTCTACCGCATTCAAGCCACGCGCTCCCTTGAAAACGAAAGGCCTTGTCAAGCGCCTCTTCCTTCCAAGCGATATCGGTCATTTCCGCATTCCACCGCGGATCGGCATCGTCAATCAGTAGGGTTGGGAAAATGTAGAATACATCCACTGCGCGAATAAAGGTTGAATCAAGCACATCAGCATCTACGAATTTTGGTTGTTTTCCGGGCAATACCAACCAATTTTCAGCGCTGCTAAAATCTAAGGCTTGGCCCGTAAAAAAAAGAGAATTTAAACAGACGAAAGTGAAGAGAAAAGAACGCACCTTACTCCTGGACTTCTTTGGTGAATTGAAAAAGCCACGTATACAATTCATCCGCTCTGAATATTTTTTCTAAGTCTCCGTGGTCAGCTCCTTTGAGCGCAGTATATTTTAAGTTTTCACCCCCATTGCAATTTTGGATGGCTCGAACAATTTTCTCCGATTCTGAAATTGGAACGGCTTGATCCAAGGTGCCGTGCTGTATCCACAACGGAACGGTAGCCAAATTACACCCGTCTTTAATGTTTCCTCCTCCGCACAATGCCACCGCTGCGGCCACGTGCTCGGGATATTTACCAGCAAAATTTAAGGTTCCGTATCCCCCCATGCTCATGCCTACTACATACACCCGATTCGAATCCACATCGAAGTTCTTTTTTACAAAAGACAAGACACTCATCACCTTGACAGGGTCCCATCCGTTGCTGGTTTGAGGCGCTACTACCACGGCAGGAATCTTTCTGCCTTTTTCAATTTCAGAAATCACACCGTATCGTTTAACACGCGTTAAGTCCGTGCCTGATAAGCTTTTACCATGCAAGAAAATAAGTACCGGGGGTTTTGCCTTCAGGATGCTGTCCGCAGGTAAATGCAACCAAAAAGCGTAGTCTGCTTGACTGTAAATCGGCTTTAGTTGTGCCTTTGCCGTGGAAATTAATCCAAAACAACACAAGAAGAATATTACGCTTAATTTTTTCATCTGTGCAAAAGTAGGGGATTCACTTCGTTTACTCAAGAAATGCAGGGAGATTAACAGTTTTTTAAGAAAACCACACATCCGTAATGATTATGCTTCCCGCGTAGCCATTCATGCGATCGATGATGATTTGTTTCCCGTTCGCTAATTCTTCTCGCGCTACGGAAGAGTCTATTTGAACGTGTAGGACACTGCCTTTTAGAAATATGTTCTTGGTGCGATGCGCCACCGCAGGACCCATAAGCTCCGGCCAGGCGTTAATTAAATCTACCTCCTTTAACTTGGACTCCAAATTATAGATTTTAAATAAGCGATCCATGACCTCTTTTAACGGTTGGTTGTCCGCGGTGCGCTTAAATTCTTCAATCTTAGATTTCATGGGTTTGCTGTAAGGGGTAACTCAAAGATACGAAAATCAGATACGCGATTGAGTAAAAGTTCTTCGAGCCTCGTTTTTTCAGTATCCGTGATGATGACTTGCCCAAAAACCTCGTTACTAACTAAATCAATAATCTTTTGCACCCGACTGTGGTCGAGCTTATCGAAAATATCATCGAGTAATAGTACCGGTTTTTTTCCCGAATGGGAGTGCAGGTAATGGTATTGCGCTAAGCGTAGGGCCAGGATGAATGATTTTTGCTGCCCTTGTGACCCGTATTTTTTCACGGGATTACCATTTAAATTAAAGAGTAAATCGTCCTTGTGCGCTCCAACAGTGGTATACTGAAAAATAAGATCCCGTCGTTCGTTCTGCCCAAGTAAGGCTATAAAATCTCCTTTTTGAAAATCTGATTTATATTGAATTTCAATCCCTTCATTCTCCGTCCCTATTTCCTTGTAGTTTCGATCAAAAATTGGCGTAAATTCTTCAATAAATAGTTGCCTGCGCTCGTGTATTCGTTTCCCGTATTGTGCGAGTGAATGATTCCATACCTCCAAGTTATCGGTGGTTCCGTTCCCTGAGGCGAGTTGTTTTAGCAAGGCATTTCGTTGATCCAATACCCGTTGATAAGCGATTAGGTCCTCTAAGTACCCTTTATCGATTTGTGAAATAATCCCATCCATCCATTTTCGCCGCGTTTCACTCCCGTCAGCAATTAAATCCCCATCATAAGGTGAAATAAAAACTACCGGAAATAAACCAATATGGTCTGACAGTTTTTCATAGCTAACCTTATTCTTTTTAACCACCTTTTTTGCGCCCGCCTTTACGGCACATACCACACTGCTTTCTTGTCCATCAAGCATCCATTGCCCATGAATACTAAAAAATGCTTGATCAAACTTGATGTTTTGACGGTCCATACTGTTTAAGTAGGATTTGCACATGCTCAAATAGTAAATGGCATCAAGAATATTGGTTTTACCCATGCCATTCTTTCCAACAATTGCATTTACGTTACTGCTAAGTTCTAAATCTAAGGATTCGTGATTTTTGAAATTTAATAACTGTATTCTAGACAAGTAAAGCATGGTGCAAAGGTAGCTTTTATTTATTTCTAATGGGATTCTATCTAATTCTAACATCAGGTGCTTTTAGGTGCTTAACGCTTAGCATTTTTGTTTTACCTTTGTTAAAAACAGAACCATGTCAAACGCTTTTTTTGATGTACCAAAAGCCGTCAATGAATCGGTTAAATCCTATGCAAAAGGATCTCCTGAACGCGCTTCCTTGTTGAAGGAGTACGAGCGCATGCATCAGCAAGCTCCAATTGATGTTCCCATGTATATTGGGTCGAAAGAAATTCGAACGGAAGATAAAAAACGAATGGCACCACCCCATGAACATGCCAAAACAATTGGTCATTTTAATTTCGGGGATGCTTCTCATGTGCACGCGGCCATCGATGCAGCGCTGGAAGCGCGAACGGCATGGGCTAATTTGCCATGGCAAGAACGCGCGGCCGTTTTCTTGAGAGCAGCAGACCTCTTGGCGGGGCCGTTTAGAGACCGAATTAATGCTTCTACCATGCTGGCACAATCTAAAAATGTATTTCAAGCAGAAATTGATGCAGCTTGCGAATTGATTGATTTTTTTCGATTCAATGTGCAATACATGACACAGATTTATAAGGAACAACCAGAGTCCTTACCGGGCATGTGGAATCGCTTGCAATATCGCCCACTGGAAGGTTTTGTGTTTGCTGTTACCCCGTTTAATTTTACGTCAATTGCTGCAAATTTATGTGCAGCGCCAGCCATGATGGGCAATGTAGTAGTTTGGAAACCGGCTGAAACGCAAGTGTATTCTGCACAAGTTATTATGGAATTATTTAAAGAGGCAGGTCTTCCGGATGGGGTGATTAATATGATTACCGTAGATGGACCTACCGCGGGGGATATCGTATTTAGTCACAAAGAATTTGCCGGCTTACATTTTACCGGTTCCACTTCGGTGTTTCGATCCCTTTGGAAAACAATCGGTTCAAACTTAGAAAAATATAGAAGTTATCCGCGGATTGTGGGTGAAACAGGAGGTAAGGATTTTGTAGTTGCCCATGGGTCTGCAAATCCACTCGAAGTAGCTACGGCCTTAGCTCGTGGTGCCTTTGAATTCCAAGGACAAAAATGCTCTGCGGCTTCTCGCGCATACATCGCATCTTCCATTTGGCCTGCGGTTAAGCATTCCTTAGTTGAACAAGTTAATTCGTTTAATATTGGAGCACCTAGCAACACAGCCAATTTTGTGAATGCCGTAATTGATGAACGCGCGTTTGATAAAATTGCTGGTTATATTGATTATTGTAAGGCGCAGTCCGATGCAGAAATCATTGCAGGAGGAACCTATGATAAAAGCACAGGATATTTCATTAATCCAACCGTTGTAGTAACTACCAACCCTACGTTTAGAACCATGGTCGAAGAAATTTTCGGACCGGTACTAACCATTTTTGTATACGAAGACAGCCAATTCGAAGAAACACTAGCGATGGTTGACGGAACCTCAGAGTATGCGCTTACTGGATCAATCATGGCCAAAAATCGCTACGCGATTGATATGGCGACCAAGGCCTTGGAAAATGCCGCAGGTAATTTTTACATTAACGATAAACCAACGGGAGCAGTCGTCGGACAGCAACCCTTCGGCGGAGCAAGGGGGTCAGGCACGAATGATAAAGCCGGAGCGGCGATGAATTTACTGCGTTGGGTTTCTGCTCGTACGATTAAAGAAACATTTGTCACGCCAACGGATTATCGGTACCCCTTTTTAGAACAATAACGTAACCTTAGAAGCTTCTCGAATTATTCTCCCATGTTTCGTTTCATTCTCCTGTTTTCCTTCGCATTATTGAGTGCATCCATCCAATGGCAATCCGCGCTTAATGGAGCAAGTTGGAAGTATGTATTCGTCGGTATGCGACCGGAATTTCTGCCCGAAGAAATAAAAGAGGCGAGTAAAGACCCACTCTTCGCTGTACCCTTAGACCTTCAGGGAAAGATTCCTGAATCAGGTACCGTAATTCTTGTGGATTTTCGCCTACCATCGAGCAGTAAACGACTGTGGGTGGTAAGAAATAAAAAAGTACGCGTACATTGCCGAGTAGCACATGGGAAAAATTCAGGAGCGTTAATAACAGAACACTTCAGTAATGCCCCTGAGACCAACATGAGCTGCCTTGGCGAATTTAAAACGGGAAAAATTTATCAAGGTGAAAAAGGATTAGCTATGCGCTTGCATGGTTTAGAACCTAGGGTTAATGATAACGCCTACGCCCGCGGAATTGTGTTTCATGGAGGCACCTATGTTTCTTATGCCTTTCTTGCGCAGCATGGAAGAATCGGCCGAAGTTTAGGCTGTTTTGTTACAGAACCTAGATATAATGACCGTATAATAAGGCTTTGTCGCTTTGGAGCAAAAATGTTTGTTTCAGGACACCAACCGGTGAAGTTTTAATTTATTTCAAACGGTATTCAATTTAAAATTTTTGTACTTTTAGGCAATGCTAACCAAACTTTCCGACGGAACACCAATCCATTGCATTCGTAAGCCAGAAGCAAGAATGCTCGACCATCATGTGGAAGGATATCTTCAACATGGAATTCAAATTAATCCCGGTGATGTGGTGTTTGATGTGGGGGCCAATGTGGGTGTTTTCGGCGTTCGGGTACTTCAAAAGGCGCCTGATGTAACGGTCTTTTGCTTTGAACCCATTCCAGCAATTGCGGATGCACTTCGAGCCAACGCCTCTCTGCATGGTCAGGGAAGAATGGTAGTTATCGAAGAAGGAGTTTCAGCGTCACTAGGCCAAGCAACCTTTACCTATTTCCCGAACACTCCAGCGCTATCAACCGCACATCCCGAACAATGGGATGAGAATCCAGGAGCGTTTAAAGCGGCAGTAAAAAGCACCATGAAAAATCCACCGGAAAGCATGCGGTGGATGCGTTGGATTCCAACAGTTTTTTCCGGTCTGATTGCCAAACATTTGGTTAAAGGCAGACACACCGTTACCTGTAAATTAACCACCATTGCTGAAGTAATTAATACCCACAAGCTGGATCGCATTGATTTAATGAAAATTGATTGTGAAGGGGCGGAATGGGATACCTTGATGGGAATCGGTGACGAGCATTGGGGTAAAATTAAATCCATGGTAATCGAAGTGCATAACGAAGACGGAAGGCTCGATCAAGTAAAGCAATTGCTAAATAAACATGGATTTTCACGTCAGGTGGTAGAACAAGAGGAAGGTCTTGAAAATTCAAAAATGTATAACCTATTTGCACTCCGATGAATGCCTTAACCTTTAGCCTGTTAATACTCGGATTATTGCTGGTAAATAACCTGTTTGGCTTGCTGTATTCCTTGATTATTATCTATACGGATTGGTTTAAAAAATACCGGATTCAAGATAAAAAGTATCAGAAAGGGATTTTCATGAAACGTATGCCCTTATATCTCCTTAATTTTTCCATGTTATTCGTGTTGGCTGGTGTGGGGTCCTATGTGATTTTTCCTTGGTTAGAAACAAGCTGGTCCTCTTGGTGGATACTCGCCTTGCAAGTGTTGGGGATTTTCTTAGTAGAAGATGTGTTCTTTTATTTTTACCACCGCTTATTGCACGTCAATAAATTCCTCTTGGGTAAAATACACTCCATTCATCACCGCGCCAGTCCCCCGTTTCCACTCGAATATCTTTATAATCACCCCTTAGAATGGATGCTCGGATTTATTGGGCCAGTGCTTGGGTTTTTAGTGATCGGATTGATTTCACCCATCTCCATTTTTACCGTGCTTATCTTCGGTGCAATTCGAAATTTGCGTGAGATTCATTTACACTCCGATTTGAATCTACCAATCTTGAGTAAAATCCCATTGATTTCTAAAACTAAACATCACGACGATCATCATTCCCTCTTGGACGGTAACTATTCCTCCATTTTTATTTGGTGGGATAAAATTTTTAAAACCGAATTACCAGACTGATATGCGTTTTTTAGGATTTTTACTCTTGGCTTTTTTGTTTTTGTCGGTAAGTCCAATTGAAAGGAAACGAAAAGAATTTAACCTAACCGTCAAGGTCACTGGGATTGTTGACACCAAAGGATTTATTGAGGTTGGCTTGTTTGATGAGCCCTCCAAATACGCTTCTGTGGGGGGCACTTGTCGAAAAATCCGCACGAAAACTTCCGGCAGTGAAGTGAGTTGTACCTTCTATAATTTACCAGAAAAGAAATATGGGGTTTGTATTTATCACGATGAAAACAATAATAATAAGTGCGACAAGAATTTCTTTGGTATTCCAACCGAAGGATATGGCTTCTCGAATAATAAAAAACCGATATTATCTGTTCCTTCCTTTGAGGAGTGTTCGGTAAATCTAACATCAGATAAATCCATTTCTATAAAAGTACTGTACTAGTAACTTTTTATCCTTGCTGCCGTCAAACCAATAAATCAATACGTATGAATCGCATCTTACTTTTATTTCTTAGCATTTCTTCGCTTGCTTTTGGTCAAATTCGTGAATCGCGAAAAATCATTATTATCAATAATTCCGATACAACAATGTTGTCTACCGATTCAGAATCTATGGATTCCCTAATAGAAATTAATATGAAGTCTATGTATGGAATCGGATCAGAAATTAATCACGGGAAAAAAGATATGCGTGTTGAAGTATTCATCGATTCAGTATTTAACGGAATGGACCGGTCCATGCGTATTATGGAAGAACCCGCAGATACCATGCATGTTAAAATGGGGAATAAACGTATTGTGGTAATCGAAAAGGAGGTAAGTGGGGGGAAAGACAGCCGGAAAATAATCATTGATGAAGACGTAACCGATCGGGGAAGGCATAACGACGACGATTGGGGTGATAATAACAGGCACAGGGATTCAGATGGGCTTATTTATGGCGGAGAACATGCCTCTTGGGCTGGATTTGGTATAGGCTTGAATAGTTTTATGAATTCATCCGACCGCTTTGTTGCGGAATCCGATGCGCCTTTTCTAGTACTCGACTACGCCAAAAGCTTGAATTTTCAATTTAACGTATGGGAGAAAAGAATCCCGATTTATAAAGAATACGTGGGTGTTACTACGGGCCTTGGGTTTCAATGGAATCGGTACGGCTTAGAAAAGAATGTTGACGTGTTAGCTAACGCAGATTCAATCTATGCGCTCAATAATTCGACGGTTAATTACAGCAAGAATGTGCTGCGATCTACCTACGTTCAAATTCCATTGCTGCTTGAATTTAATTCAAATAAAGATGCATCTAAGAATTGGCATCTAAGCCTTGGGGTAATTGGGGGCGTTCGAATCGCATCCAGTTGGAAAACGAAATGGGAAGTTGATGGTAAACCGCTTAAAGCTAAAACCAAGGATGATTTTAATTTCAATTCGCTCTCTGCGAATGCCTATGCACAAATCGGATACGGTAACGTAGGAATGTTCGTGCAATATGGCTTAACCAATGTGTTTCGAGCAGATAAAGGCCCGGAATTAAGTCCCGTTTCAGGGGGCTTAATTTTTAACTTTTAATGGTTGTTTTATTTGGACTTCAAATACTTAATCAAGAAATATACCGTAAAGTAACCAAACAATATTAGAGCTACCCAACTGTAATATCCGTTTACAAAAGCTTTTGGATTAAAGAATAATAATAGAAGAGTTCCACTCAAGAGAACGGCAAAGAAAATTAGTAAATTTAAATTACCTTTTGGTCCTTCCGTTTCCATCTGAGTAAAAAATGGAAAAAACCAAAGAACAAGCGCAAACACACTTGTAAAGGCCGTGACGAGGAATAAAAGGAACAACCCTATTTGCTGAAAAACACTAGCATCTTTGCCCATTATTTTTCCAAGGTCAATGATCCAATACCAGCCTAATGCGCTAAGCACCGTTAATGCTAATGCACTTAAGTAGACAAAAATTCGCCATTTTTCCATATCTATTATTTAAAATCTGTGAATTGATTTGATCTTTCCATTGTTTAAAATCAGGTCCGCCTCAAAATTAATTATTCCTTCCAACATTTGTCCACGGCTATTTCGCGGCTATATTTCGGGGGAATCCCAAACTCGTTTTATAAGGCGCATTTTTAAACCCAACATCTTTGTCGTTTTCACAAACTTAATCAATAAACTTTCATAATACAAAGGTTTTGTTATTTTTTATTATGAGTAACTCGGAGCGTAGAAAATTTCTAAAATCAGGTTTAGCCTTATCCGCATTTTCAATGCTTCCTTCATTGATTACTGCTCAACCTGTGAAAGGGAAAATAGGGGATGAACAAGGTACTTCAACCTTTCCCGCGCGATTGATGAAAGGAGATACCATTGCGATTATGGGAATGGCGGGCGCCATGCGAGACCCAAAAATACTCAGTGGTTTTATCCAGATTATGGAGCAACAAGGGTTTAATGTAAGCGTAGGGCAGACGGTTAATAAAACCTACGGATATCTTTCCGGTTCAGATGAAGAGCGGGCCACAGAATTTAACGCCTTTGTAGCCAATGCCAACATTAAAGCCATCTTGTTCATCAAAGGAGGCTGGGGTTGCGGCAGGGTACTCGATAAAATAGATTACCAACAGCTCAAAAAAAATCCAAAAATAATTCTTGGATTCAGTGACATGACCAGCCTGTTGAATGCCATTTATCAAAAGACGGGCTTAATTACATTTCATGGTCCAGTAGGGAATTCAAGCTGGGAAAAATTTTCCTTGAATTCCTTTCAAGATATTGTTTGCCGTGGTGGAGATTCTTTCCAAAAACCTGAATTGCCACAACTTCAATTATTTAGTGCTTGGCAAAACGGTAAAGCTACGGGTGAGCTTATCGGTGGTAATCTTACTGTTTTTTGTTCGTTATTAGGAACTCCGTATTGGCCTTCATGTGCTGGAAAAATTTTGTTCTTGGAAGTCACGCATGAAGAACCGTATCGCATTGATCGCATGCTTAATTCGCTCCGCTTAGCGGGTGTATTTAATGAGGTTTCGGGAATCATTTTCGGACAATTTAATGATTGCAATGCGGAGAAACCCCAAGAATCCTTCACCTTGGAAGAAGTGGTTCGCCATCAACTAAATGGGTATTCCTTTCCTGTGATTTGGGGAGCTCCGATCGGTCATGTCAAAAACAAATGGACCCTACCCATCGGAGTAAAGGCCTTAATGGATGCAGACGGGTTGTCCGTTAAACTTATGCAGCCAGCAGTTAGCTGACTTCAGTAATCCATTGTATATTTGTGTACAATTTTGATATGAAAAAAGACATCCTCTTAAATGCCTATTCCGTGATGTGCAATGCGATGCATATTTCCGAAATTCTCGAGGCTAATAAAGAAATAACTGCTAAATACGTGCATGCGACCTCGCGAGGTCATGAAGCCGTTCAAATTGCCTTGGGTTTACAATTGGAACCAAGGGATTGGGTTTCCCCCTATTATCGAGACGACAGCATCCTGTTGAGTATTGGCATGTCCCCAGAATCTCTTTTTCTGCAGGTGTTTGCAAAAAAAAACGACCCCTTTTCCGGAGGGCGAACCTATTATTCGCACCCGTCACTGAACGACAGCGACAAACCTAAGATAATTCATCAATCTTCTGCCACTGGGATGCAAGCGATTCCTACCACTGGAATAGCGCTAGGTTTGCAATACAAGGAAAAAATGAATTTACTTAACGAAACGGAGTTAGGTGGGGTAGTGGTTTGCTCGCTTGGAGATGCCTCATGTACCGAAGGAGAAGTGTCAGAGGCCTTACAAATGGCAACCCTCAAACAACTTCCAATCCTCTTTTTCGTGCAAGACAATGGATGGGATATTTCCGCGAATGCCGCAGAAACCCGTGCCCAAGACATTGCTGAATATACTTCAGGATTAAAGGGAATGGAAATAGTTTCAGTAGATGGTTCTGATTTTGAAACGTGTTACCATGAACTCAATCGAATCATCGACACGATTCGCACGGAACGCAGACCCTTTGTTTTTCATGCGAAGGTTCCCTTGCTCGGGCATCACACCTCGGGGGTAAGAAAAGAATGGTATCGCGATGATTTAGAAGAAGCCGCCTTGCAAGACCCGTTTCCCAAACTTAAAAATGCCTGCGAAGCGGCAGGACTTGGCTTGGCAGATTTAATTCTTGCCGAAACAAATTCACGTAAAAAGGTAGCACAGGCCTATACCGCAGCGTTGGAATCGGAAGATCCGGATCCGATGTCCATCCAAGACTTCATTTTTGCTCCTACACCGATTACGGAAGAACGAGGAATTCGTGAACCTCAAGGAAAAAAGAAAACGGTCATGGTCGATTCTGCCTTGTTTGCGGTACGCGAAATCATGCAGGAGAATCCCGAGGCTTTGGTGTATGGACAGGATGTTGGGCGTAGGTTAGGAGGCGTGTTCCGTGAAGCAGCCACGCTAGCCGAACAGTTTGGTGATCACCGCGTGTTTAATACCCCAATTCAAGAGGCGTTCATTATCGGTTCAACGGTAGGAATGTCTGCAGCTGGATTAAAGCCTATAGTAGAAGTTCAGTTCGCCGATTACATTTGGCCAGGCTTAAATCAGTTGTTCACCGAAGTTTCACGCAGTTATTATTTATCCAATGGAAAGTGGCCAGTTAGCGCAGTGATTCGAGTGCCCATTGGTGCGTACGGATCAGGCGGGCCCTACCATTCTTCGAGTGTGGAATCCGTACTGGTCAATATTCGGGGCATTAAGGTGGTTTACCCATCCACCGGGGCGGATTTAAAAGGCCTCATGAAAGCCGCGTTTTACGACCCCAACCCAGTAGTTATTCTTGAACATAAAGGGCTGTACTGGTCTAAAATCCCCGGAACGGAAGGCGCAATGTCGATCGAGCCAGATGAGCACTATGTGATTCCAATTGGCAAGGCTCGTACCGTACAAGAAGCAAGTCAGGATCTTGTAAGTGCTGGGGATTCTGTAGGAGTGATTACCTACGGAAGAGGAGTGTATTGGACGCTCGAAGCATGTAAAGAATATTCCCATCAGGTTGAAGTCCTTGACCTTCGTTCCTTGAACCCAATCGATGAGGAAGCGATGTTTGCCTTGGCGAAACGCCACGGAAAAGTAATGATTGTTTCCGAAGAATCTACCGAGTGTACCTTTGGCTTAAGTGTGTTAGGAAGAATTCAACAACATTGTTTTCAATCCCTCGATGCACCCATTGCGCTGGTCGGTTCGGTGGATACCCCAGCAATCCCCTTGAACTCAGACCTGGAAGCAGCTATATTGCCCAATGCAAAAAAGGTGGATGCCGCCTTACGTCAATTATTAACTCAGTAATCATGGAATTTAAAGAAATTATTCAGCATGTAGCCACTTTTCACACCTCTTTTGGCATCGAGAATAACCAAACTCCAACCTTGTTAGATGAATCCGGTACTCGCTTACGCTTTGACTTAATGAAGGAAGAAAACGAAGAGTACTTGGAGGCGGCTAAAAATGGAGATATCGTGGAGATTGCCGATGCTTTGGGGGATCAATTGTATATCCTCTGCGGTACGCTCTTACGGCATGGCCTGCACCATAAAATAGAAGAAGTGTTCTTGGAAATACAACGCTCCAACATGAGTAAGCTAGATGCCCATGGGAATCCAATCTATCGAGAAGACGGTAAAGTGTTGAAATCTGAGCTGTATTTTAAACCAGATATTCAAAAAATACTTACCCCGTGAGTTATTCACGTTGGTCTATGGATTAAAATTCATAGGCATCTGTTTCCCGCAAAGGAATGAGGATACCTTTGTTTTTTATTTTACTCATGTTAGACCTTACGCTATTTTTTCAACCTCCTACCCCTGTAAAAGCGACAGAGGGAACCTTATACCATAACATTCATTTTTGTCCGGAATCAATATCTGAGATTGACCGGAATTCCATGTGTATCTTTCATGTAAATGAATACCGGGGTAGAGGTGAAGAGAAACAACCCATGTTAGATTTTCGTTCTCCGTGTTATTCCTTATTTCCTGGTCAGGATTGGAACATGAAAATTTATGACCTTGGCGACATGAGTCCTGGTGCAACCCTGGAGGATACCTATTTCGCGGTGCAAACTGTCGTTGCTGAATTAATCAAGAACAGTTGCATTCCCATTTTGGTGGGTGGATCTATGGACTTATTACACGCGGTCTCCATAGGCTATGAGGTGACTGAGCAGTTGATAAATATCTGTGCTATCGATGAGCGCTTGTCCCTCGGGAAACCAGAATCAGCCATTACCAGTGATGGATACTTAAGCAGTTTATTGCTTCGTCGTCCCTGCTACTTATTTAATCATGCAACCATCGGATTACAACCCAATCGGAATAATCCCATGGATCTTGATTTATATGATAAGTTGTATTTTGATACCTGCCGACTTGGGGCATTTAACAGCGATTTTAAATTGGCTGAACCGATCTTAAGAAATTCTGACATCATCGGCTTCAATTTAGATTCCATAAAAGCCTCCGAACGGATGAGTTCGATCGGTAATCCAAATGGATTTACCGTAGAGCAATCGTGTCAAATCGCAAAATATAGTGGAATTTCAGATAAGCTCTCATGTTTTGGTGTCTTTAACCCCATCCATAAGCTAAGTCAAGATGCCGCCATTGTGGCACACATCGTGTGGTATTTACTAGATGGAATCGCTGCTCGCAAAGGAGATTTCCCCATTGGTAGCAAAAAAGAATATATGCGCTTCACCGTGGTTATGGAGAATGAATTTCAGGAACTGGTGTTTTATAAAAGCAATAAATCAGACCGTTGGTGGATGGAAGTACCCTATCCGCCCTCAGAACATGTAAAATTCGAACGACATCATTTGGTACCGTGTAATCAGCACGATTATGAAAATGCCATGCAAAATGAATTGCCAAACCTATGGTGGAGTACCTACCAAAAATTAGGGTAGTGCAACCTATTTTTTTACATTTTTTTTGATTTTCAAATTTTTCGTTAACTTAGCAAGCATTTTAGACCCAAATAAAGGCCTTATTATGTCAATTAAACCGCAAGTTAATTAAGTATGTCATTGAGATTCAATATGTTATCGGTGCTCCTTTGTCTAGCGATTAGCTACACGTTCGCACAACAAGATAAGTTGCTCACGCACTTTATGTACGACCGAATGTCCGTAAATCCGGGTGAAACTGGATTAGATGAGGGCATTTGTGCAACAAGCGTTTATCGAAATCAATGGGACAAAGTAAACGGCGCACCAAATTCTGCAGTATTGAATGTGGCAGCAAACATGAATCGCTTCTTTCCAGGAGGTATAGGGGTGAGTTTTTATCATGACGCCATCGGTTTTTCGCGTCAAAATAACTTGTTGTTAAACTACTCCTATCCAATTAATCTTGGAAACATTGGCGTTCTTGGTGCGGGAATTGGTGTGGGTATGATGTCATACGCAATGAATCCTGCGTGGATTCCACCACAAACCTTACAAGACCCCTCACTTCCTAGCGCTGACTTTAGTGCAATCAATTTAGATTTAAATTTTGGATTGTATTTGAAAGGAAGAAATTATTACGCAGGCTTGTCATCTACGCACCTTAGCGAGTCTGAAATTTTGAGTACGTCCACCTTTGGATTAAATCCTGCAGGGTATTCAACCGCAAGACATTATTATGCCATGGGAGGATATAAATTGAGTGATGTAGGTCCTGGTGCCTTAGACTTTAATGTTATGATGCGTACGGATTTGGTTAAATATTCCGTGGACATCAATACCCGTTATTTCATTAAAAAAGATAACAAAGAAATTGGTTATGCGGGTTTAACGTACCGAACCTCGGATGCACTTGGCATCATGCTCGGGTACAATGCGTTTAAGAATTTTACCTGTGGGTACTCTTATGACCTCACCTTGAATAAGCTCTCTAGCATCTCACGTGGATCCCATGAGTTCTTTGTTAGGTACTGTATTTATTTAAAAAATCCACCGAAGACGTATTCAACGCATCCTCGTTGGTTAGGTAATTAATTAATAGATGTAACCATTTTTATTGTTCAGACGTTATACCCAAACTTGAATAACCTGTAGCAAGTTTTGTTTGGAAATGACTAGAACCAAAAAAAGGATAAAATGAAAAGAATTTTTGTTTTTGTATTAGTAGGTTTGTTCTTCGTGTCGTGTGACCCGGTAGATGGAAATCTTGTGGGAGTAAAAGGGCGTGATACCTTCTATCCAGACATTTTAGGGCCTGGAAAAGTACCTTACGGAATGGTATATATTCCTTCTGGCGCGTACCAAGCCGGTCAGAACGACAAGGATATCATGGGATTGCACACTACTCGAAACCGAACGGTTTCGGTGCAAGCGTTCTATATGGATGCCTCCGAAATCTCAAATAACGAATACCGCCAGTTCGTACATTGGGTGAAAGATTCCATTGCGCGTGAGAAATTATACCGCAGGATGTCAGGGGATGATGCAGAACAGTGGGTGAATGTGCCAGATGACTTCTTTAAAGAACCGTATCGTACTGTAATAAATATGGGTTCAGATGTGCAGGGTGGAAATAATCCGTTCGACCCGTTTTTAAACACCGAGTCTTCAGAAGATCTGGACAGGGCGTATTTGATGTTAATGGGATACTGGCAAGCCGGTAAAAAAGGCGTGGCCCAAGGCTTCTTTAAGTTAGACGAAAAAGGATTACCGAAGGACAGAGAGAATTTGGATATTACCCTAAACCCAGATGAGGTTTCTACCATTTTTAGTACCTATTCGAACAAGATTAAAGCTCTTAAAGCTGACGATAAAGATTTCAAACAAGAGTCTGATTACAAAAAATTTATAACTTTGCAAGGCGGGCGAATCGAAAACCGCAAATATTTTCAGTTAAATTGGGAAACTCCAGTGGACTACACAGATCCAGAGACCTTGTTCTTGCTTTCTGACATGTACGTTTCCAAAGAAGAGCAATTCTTTAATAACAAGCAAATTGATACGCGTTTGTTGTATTACGATTACGTGTGGATTGACTATAAGGAAGCTGCAAAACGTGGAAAAGTGAAGACTTCAAGGAATGCATATGACGGAACACTAAGCACCTTGGACCCTTCAAATCCAAACTCAAAAAGCAGAAGAGACCCACTTTCTAAAGACGATAAATCGAATGGGTTACACCGATCAACCTTAACAGATGATGGTACAGAATTAAAATATGATGGAACGGTTTCTCCGTTTATTGATGTAGATACTGCAAATAGAAAAGACATCCCGATGGATGACAAGGGAACGGTGTTAGTAGATGAAGATTTCTTAATCAATCCAGGCCAAGACTTAGATTTGGGCTATACCAACAGTAAAGGGCAACATAACGCGATTAGAGGCCACTCTGACCGTAGCCGCTACATCATTAAGGAACGTATTAATGTGTATCCTGATACCTTGTGTTGGGTTAGAGATTATACGTATTCTTACCATGACCCAATGGCTGAAAATTATTTCTGGCATACGGCATACGACAATTATCCAGTGGTAGGTGTTACCTGGTGTCAAGCGAAAGCGTTTTCTGTGTGGAGAACTCAGTTATATCACAGCTGGTTGCTTGCAAATGGGGACTTATATGTGAATGATTTCCGTTTACCGACTGAGGTAGAATGGGAGCGCGCTGCACGCGGTGATTTAGAATTATCTCAGTATCCATGGGGTGGTCCATATATCAGAAATGCGAACGGATGTTTCTTAGCTAACTTTAAACCCATGCGTGGTCGTTATTTCGAGGACGGTGGATTCCATACCGTTAAAGTATACTCTTACAACCCGAATGCCTTTGGTTTGTATTGCATGGCTGGCAACGCGGCAGAGTGGTGTAATACCGCATTTGATGAGTCTGCATATGAATTCACGCACGATATGAACTCCGAGTATACCTATGACGCGAAGGATGACGATCATCCGGTGAAAAAACGGAAAGTAATTCGCGGAGGTTCATGGAAAGACATCGGTTATTACCTGCAAAATTCCACAAGAACGTTTGAGTATCAAGATACTGCGAAATGTTATATCGGTTTCCGTAACGTGATGACGCATTTAGGTCGAGGTGGTAAGGATATTGATGCTGAAAACGGTGAAGAAATCCAAATGGATATTCAATTAAAGTAAAATCTGTAACAAATAAATAAATCAAAGTTTAACAATTAAAATCAAAAAACATGAGTGCTAAAGGGAATAAAATTGGAATTTGGATGGCGAGACCAATAGGGAGAACAGTAATGGGTTTTGCCTTTGGTATAGGAGCTGCAGTTGTAATCGTTGGAGCCCTATTCAAAATTATGCACTGGCCAGGTTGTAACGAGATGTTGATTGCCGGGTTAGGAACAGAGGCGGTGTTATTTACGCTAAGTTCGTTTCAATTAACCCATGCAGAACCGGATTGGTCTGTTTACTACCCGTACTTAGTGCCGGTTGAAGACCGTGCTACTGTTGCTCAAGAGAATGACGGAACGGTTCGCAACCTATTAACTAGCCCGGTTGCTGTGAATTCTGGAGGTTCTGGTGACGGTGGCGGTGCTACTGAAAAAATTGCCGAATTGATGGAAAAAGCTAAGATTGATCAAGCATTATTAGATCGTCTAGGAAACGCAATGCGTGATTTAAGCCACAATGCAGAGCAATTGAAGGATGTTTCTTCTGCAGCCTCAGCTACCAACTCTTATGTTTCTTCGTTAGAGGATGCTTCTAAGAAAATGTCAAGCCTTTCAGATGCATACCAACGTGCTTCTACGTCAATTGCTGGACTAACATCAAATACCGAGGCAGGTGAATCATTTGGAGAGCAAATGCAAAAAGTTTCTAAAAATCTTTCTGCACTGAATAATGTATACGAATTACAGTTACAAGGTTCTTCAGCGCATTTAGAGGCTACGCAAGGGTTCCAGAAACAAGTGTCAGAGATGATGTCAAACCTTGCTGCTTCTACAGAGGATACTAAATTGTATCGTGAGAATATGGCGGTACTTGCTCAAAACCTAACGGACTTGAACAACGTATACGGGAACATGTTGAAAGCAATGCGTTCATAAAAAGACCATTTTTCTAGTATAAAATATAAACATTAAAAAATTAAGAAGTAATGGGAGGAGGTAAGGAAACCCCAAGGCAAAAGATGATTTCGATGATGTACATCGTACTCACGGCGCTCTTGGCCTTGAATGTATCAAAGCAAATCTTGGAAGCGTATATCGCAATCGAAGAGAATATCCAATTAGCGAATATTAGTGAGTCTTCTCGTGGAAATGAAAAATGGATGACAATCGAGGAAAAAGCAAACTCGAGTGAAGAGAAAAATTTGAAAGCAATTGAGATTTTCAAGTTAGCACAAGAATTAGATAAGGTTGCTGCCGAGCAAATTCAATTGTTGGACGAAGCGAAGTTGGCCACTTTGAAAGAATTACAAGAACCTCAAATTGAGCCTTTGTCGGAAGGCAAAAAAGAAGTCGGAGTAATCACTGATGAACGTGTGAAAGAAGGTAAAATAAAAATCAATCTTAACGGAGAGAAACCTGTTATTACTTACACATCAGGCAAGAGTAAAGAACCGTTGCCTCAGATAGTGCCCATCAGAATGAATTTACGCAATGTGAAGGGTGCGGATAAGTACGATGAAGGCATGCGCGTGATGGGCTTGAATGGTGATGGGTCATTAAAATCACCAAGTGAAGATAAGTATGGTATGAAAATTTGGAATGGAATGATTACTTATCGAGGAAAGTTGATCGATATCGTCTGTAAAGCCGCATCTGTTGTTTCAAAGTTCGCTGCAGATTCAGGAAATGCCAGAGTAACTTATAAGTTTAAAGATCCTTTGATTGGTTCCTCTGCAAATAAAACTTTATTCGTTTCTCCTGCTGAGATTCCACAATTACTTGAGAAAAAAGGTGCCTTTGGAAATCTAACACTTTCAGATGCTGAGTTTGTTGGACAGCTTTATGCTTCGTTATGTAAAAATGATTTATCAGTCGATGAAGAAACGAAGGAAGAATACCATTGGATTGGAAGAACCTTTGATCATGCTCCTGGTGTTGCAGTTTTAGCTGCGCTTTCTAGCATGCAAAAAGAAGTATTAAAAGCGCGTTCTGATGTCATGATATATTTGCAAGATAAGGTTGGGGGTTCAGATTATTCTTTCGATAAGGTTAAAGGCCTTGCTCGTCCATTCAGTCCAATTGTAGCAGGAGGTTCGGAGTTTTTTGTAGAAATTCAGGCTGCAGCCTATGATTCACAGCGTGAACCAGAAGTTGATACCAAAGGTCAAGGTCAAGTGGTCTCAATCAAAGATGGAGTTGCGTTAGTTAAATTCAGGGCTCCAAGCAGCGGAGAGATGAAGATTTCGGGGACTATTACGATAAAGACAAAATCTGATGTAAGGAAACCTCTAGAATATAATACCGTTGTTGCAGTAGCTCCAAAATCAGGTGCACTTGAATTGCCAGAGGTCAATGTTTTATATAAAAACTATAATAATATAATTGTTCCTTCTGCGCCAGGAGTAACGGACTTAGTCATCAGTGGTTGTTCAAGAACAACATACAATGGTAAAACGGCTTTTATATGTAGGCCATCAACACCAGGAATTAAAAAACTAACACTGACTGGTAAAGGTGCTGATGGAAAAACCGTTTCTATTGGATCGTGGGATTATAAAGTTAAAAACATGCCTCAACCAGCAATCACTAATACAACTATTCCTAAATCTGGTGGAAGAATTAGTGCTGGATTGCCCGGAGGAGTATTGAATGTTTCCTTTACGGTAATGAATGTTAAATGTGAAGATTTTTCTGGATCAGGAAATCTCATTCCTGGTTCTGCGCTAGCTAAAGTCAGGGTAGGTAAAGACGTTGGTGTGGTTGCTACAGTGAAAAACAATAGTACAAACGAAATTTTTACTATTAGAGGTGCTTGTACTGTAAAATAAAATTCATGATTATGTTTAAACAATTTTGCCTTTTATTGACCTGGTCACTCTTTGTAGGGTTACTTAGAGCACAACCTGTTGGTACATCTAATGATGGGCTTTTGAGAGGTCCTCAAAATACTATGCAGGAAGGTGTAATAGATGGAGTTGTACCAAAGGATGAAGTACCTGTTAGAAGTCATGTAGAATATGAGTATGTTAGATTGGCTGATTACAGTTGGTCAAAGCGTATTTTTTCTAGAATAGACGCCAGACAAAAGGTGAATTACCCCTTATTTTATCCATTTGACGAAGTTGATCTTTATGTTCCCTTTAGATATCCCACTAAACCAGAGGAACTACTTAACAATGAAAATTGGATAAGACATCAAGAACGTTATTCTTTATGGACAATAATTCAAATGCATGTAATGAATGGTAATTTAACCATTTTTGAAACTAATTCGTCTAGCTTAGGTTTAGGGGTAATTGAAGATGGTTATCAATTGAAATATCCGATAATAAGAAAGGATTTAACAGACTTTTATTTAAACAAAAACGGATATAGAGATAAGGTAACACAGTTATTAAGTACGGGGGGTAAAGAAACCGATTGGTTTGTTACAATTCCTGGAGAAGGCGGTGAAGAGACTACATTAAGAAAGGGGACAAGAATATCCCAATCTTTCAAGGAGTGGGTGGATTCTTTGACGGACTCAAATAATAAAGATTTATGGAGTGACATGGAGAATGAAGAAGTACCTGGTACATATTATTCGAAATATGACGAAATAAACTCAATTATGACCTCTACTGATGCTTCAAAAGATGCTAAAACATTAGAACAAGCATGGAATGAAGCAGGCCTTGGAGAGAACTTAATGGAGGCAGCTAAGTCTTCATTAATCACATCAAGATGTATTACTGCTTACAATATTAAGGAAGATTGGTTTTTTGATAAGGAACGCTCAGTATTGGATAAAAGGATAATTGCAATAGCTCCTGTAGGCAGATATAGGGTAAAGTTGGTTGATAAGGATGAAGAACCTGATCGATTGGATCGATATCGTAATTTTGTAATTGTTGATTCCAAAGGCAATAGCCTTGTGTATGGAGATAAAGGTCTCGAAGAACTTGAATTGGATCAAACGAAAGAGACTATCGAAGAAAGAGAGTTGTTTTGGTTGTATTTTCCTCAACTACGTAATGTGATGGTAAACTATTTTGTGTACAACAACCAGAGCGATGCCCAGTGGATGTCTTTCGACGATTACTTTTGGAAGCGCATGTTTAGTGCCACCATTTACCGTGCCTCAGATCAGTTTGATCGTGACGTAGAAGACTACCGTTACGGGGTAGATGCCTTATATGAAGCTGAAAAGATTAAAGAGAACATGAGAACATGGGAAACTGACTTGTGGAATTATTAATCGGATAAAATTATTGAAAACCCCGGCCTTGGTCGGGGTTTTTTGTTGCGCATTGTTTCGCTTTTATTTAACTTTAACCAAAACTTACTATATGAGAATTTTTATCCTTTTTTGCCTGTTATCGGTCTTTAGTTTCATTGGGTTCACCCAGTCCTTTTTGCCCGGTGTGTTAATGTTTCAATTGAAGGGAGACATACAACCCAATCGCTTGAATCTTAAGCAATCAGACCCCAATCAATTTGCGCTCTTAGAAGAGGTAACAACCTATCCTTTCCTAGAAACCATCTTCCAAGATGCCGGTGTCACCAAATTAGAACGGCCTTCCTACTTTACCATGAAGCCCTCGCTCATGAATATTTATCGCATTTATTTTACGGATGATGCGCACATAAATTCCTATCTGAATCAATTACAAAAAGTAGCCGATGTGCTCTACGCAGAAAAAGAACCCATTTATTCCACAGGCTTTGTTCCAAATGATCCGAGCCATACCGGTACAAATAAGTGGTATCATACCCTCGTAGGTTCAGAAAATGCATGGAACATTACCCAGGGTAGAACTCAAGTTAAAGTCGCGATTGTTGATAATGCGGTTTTTTCTACCCACAATGATTTAACGGCATTTAAACAATATGATGTAGCGGATAACGACAACAACGCAGCTCCTCCAATTGCGCATGCGCAAGACCAAGGATGGTCGCACGGAACCCATTGCGCAGGCTTAGCTACCGCAGATATTAACAACGGCGTGGGCATTGCTGGCCTCGGTGGAAATGTGGAATTAATCGGTGTCAAATGTACTCCCAATAGCGCTTCCTCGTCCGGGTCGGTATGGTATGGTTACGCAGGCGTTCAATGGGCTTGTGAGAATGGGGCACATGTAGTAAGCATGTCGTTTGGAGGAACCAGTCCGTCTCAGGCGTTTCAAAACTTGATCAATGCATACCCGAATGTAGTGTTTTTGGCAGCCGCAGGAAATAGTAACGTAACCACCCTTCATTACCCAGGGGCCTACAACAATGTAATTTGTGTGGGTTCCGTAGATGCCAACGATCAACGGTCAAGCTTTTCAAATTATAACGGCGCAACACCGTATGTAGACATAGCCGCTCCTGGAGGATACTCCAACGGAGGGTTACTAAGCACGGTTTACTCCGCAACAGGAAATACCTATGCTAAAATGGGTGGAACCTCCATGGCAACTCCGTTCGCAGCAGGCCTAGTGGGATTGATGCTCAGTGTTAATCCTACCTTAACTCCGGCTCAGGTGTTAAGCTGCCTACTCAGTAGTGGCGTAAATATTAATCAAAACATGGGTCCGCGGATTGATGCGCTCGCAGCGGTACAGTGTGCGGGTCAAGGCTTAGTGGCAGGAGCTCCTGTGGCAAACTTTTTTGCAATCCCCACCACCATATTCGAAGGAGATTCCGTGTTGTTTTATGAGAATTGTGCTACTGGAGGAAATAATATTACTTCGTACCAATGGAGTTTCCCTGGGGGAAATCCAGCCACCTTCAGTGGTATGAACCCGCCGCACATTACCTACAACACTTCGGGAACTTATGCGGTGACCTTAACCGTAACGAATTCGCAAACCTCCGACAGTGAAACCAAAAATGCTTACATCACCGTTAATGAACCTCCATACGGAAATTGGATTGTACAACATTCTGGATTTTCAGCAGCGAATCGCGGGGTACATTGGATATCTATTGTAGACCAAAACGTGGTTTGGGCAACGGCTTACGACGGCAGTGGAGCAAATGCGAATGTGCAACAATTTACCAAAACAACCGATGGTGGAACTACATGGACCTCTGGAAATATTAATGTGGGGAATGCAGGGCTTGGAATTTCTATGGTACAAGGAATTTCTTCAACCACCGCATGGTTGGCCGCTTATCCGAATGCAGCAGGTCAGCTGGGAGGAATTTGGAAAACTACCAACGGTGGATCAACATGGACCAAGCAAACAACAGCTACTTTTAGTAATGCAAGTTCATTCACCAATGTAGTTCATTTTTGGGATGCGAACGAAGGATTCTGCATGGGCGACCCCATCAATGGAGAATTCGAAATTTATCGCACAATCAATGGTGGAACCAATTGGACCTTAGTGTCGGGGGCCAACATTCCTAATCCACTTTCTGGGGAATATGGTTATACGCGCCAATTAGATGTAGTTGGAAATAGTGTTTGGTTTTCAACGAATAAAGGACGCATCTTTCACTCAACGGATAAAGGGGCTACATGGGCAGTCTATACTTCACCAATTCTAGACTTTGCTGGAGCTAATATCAGTGCAAATTTTTCATTCTCATCTGCATCCACTGGATACATTGTTACCAATGGTGGTGCGGTATATAAAACAACGAACGCGGGATCTACGTGGATTCAATTAGCGACCAATGGTCCGATTTTTTCCAACGGATTGTGTGCTATAGTGAATACGAATACCCTGTTTACTACTGGGGCAGCTACCGGGGGAACAGGTTCTTCCTACTCCTTAGACGGGGGCTTAACTTGGGCGCTGATCGACAACCAACAGCATTTATACTGCGAATTTTTAACGCCGTCCATTGGTTGGTCAGGGTGGTTCAATACTAATGCTACTACGAATGGCATGTGGAAATGGAATAATTTATCAAGTCCACTGGCAGTTCAATTCAATGGAACCCCTTCTACGGTTTGTGTGAATACTCCAGTGCAGTTTTCTGATCAAACTACCGGTGGAGTCATCAATTCCTGGACATGGAGTTTCGCGGGAGGATCTCCATCCACTTCTTCCATTGCGAATCCTGTAGTAAGCTATGCTCAACCTGGAACCTATGCCGTTTCCTTAACCGTAAGTGATGGAATCAACTTAAGTAGTTTTCAAGACACCGCATACATTACGGTTGAAACACTTCCTGCCTCACCGGGAGTAATTCAAGGCAATACGGCTCCGTGTCCGAATGCCGTAGAAACCTATTCAGTGGCGAATGATCCATCTGCTTATTACATTTGGACTTTTCCCGCTACATGGTTGGGTATGAGCACTACAAATTCTATCTCACTCACTATGGATAATACGCCCGGAGTACTTTCCGTGAGCGCAGATAATTCTTGCGGGTCCAGTGCTGCCTCCACCTTAACCATTAATTTGGGTGCCTTACCAATCGCTGGATTTAGTTTCAATTTGAATGGTGGCCAATTAACCCTTACCAATACATCGCAAAATGCCAATGGGTTTGATTGGGATTTCGGAGATGGAAATACTTCCACTCAAACGCAACCTACGCATCAATTTACAACTCCGGGTACCTATACAGTTACCCTGATTGCAACCAATGCGTGTGGTCAAGCAGATACGACAGTGCAGGAAATTACGGTTCTTGGTATCGAAGACTTGAGTGCTCTGGGGATTTCTGTTTATCCAAATCCTACAGCAGGGATAATTACCCTAAGTGGCTTAGCCAATTATTTGGGGCAAGAGCTTTCCATTATTGATTTGCAAGGTCGAACAGTGGCCAACTATATCATTGACGCCGAGGTACAGGTACTAGAAGTGATGCAAGCGGTAAATGGGCTGTATTTGATTCGAATTCAAAACGGAGTATTACCTTTGCAACTCCAACGATAATCAATGACTGAAATAAGTGAGCGCATTAGTTTTATCGACCATGCAACCAAGACTACGATTGTAATTCTTCCCAAAAAACAGCCTTGGGTAATTGCCTTGATGGGCGCCTGGTTGGGGATGTGGATTACCATAGGTGCGATTACTTGGTGGGCTATGATTGCGGTGAAATTAACGCAACAAGAGCGAATTATACTGTGGGTATTTCTTGCGTTTTGGGTGTATTATGCCATACGGGTAGGGCGCTCATTTTTATGGTTAGTTTGGGGACAAGAACTTATTAAGATTGACGAAATCGGAATGCATCTTAAGAAATCCATTCGTTCTTACGGAAAAAGTACTCCCTATTATTTCGAAAACATCAAGGACTTATCCTATGATATTCCGGAAGAGAGGTCATTCCAATCCGTGTGGGAATCCTCTCCATGGGTGAATGGGGGCGAGCGCTTCTTTTTCGATTACTACGGTAAAATGATTAAATTCGGAAAGAAATTAACCAAAAAGGAAGCACATCTGCTTTCACAAGTATTGGAAAAGCGCATGCGTAAATATTCAAAAAAATAATCATGTACGGAAAAATTCAAGCACATCTATCTACGGAGCTCCAAACGATTGAGGAGCAGGGCTTACTCAAGCGGGAACGTATCATCACCACCCCACAAGGGGCAAACGTACACGTAAGTACGGGAGAGGACGTGGTGATTATGTGTGCAAATAATTACTTGGGTCTTTCCTCTCACCCCGAAGTTATTCAAGCTGCGAAAGAGGCATTAGATACCCATGGATTTGGCGTGTCATCGGTTAGATTTATTTGTGGTACCCAAGACATTCATAAAACCTTAGAGCGAAAAATCGCTGAATTTTATGGCACGGAAGATACCATTTTATATGCGGCAGCCTTTGATGCCAATGGAGGGGTATTTGAACCCTTGTTTTCTGAAGAAGATGCGATCATTAGCGATGAATTGAATCACGCGTCAATTATTGATGGGGTACGGCTTTGTAAAGCGCAACGTTATCGGTATCGGCATTCCAACATGGAGGATCTCGAAGAACAGTTGAAAAAAGCACAAGCACAACGGTTTCGAATTATTGTAACGGATGGCGTATTTTCCATGGATGGGGATTTAGCGAAGATGGATGAAATTTGTGCCCTAGCGGATAAGTACGATGCGCTTGTAATGACGGATGAATGCCATTCGGCTGGATTTATTGGAAAAACAGGTAGAGGTGTTCCGGAACATTTCGGGGTACAAGACAAGGTAGATATCATTACAGGAACCTTGGGAAAAGCCCTAGGGGGTGCGATGGGTGGATATACCACCGGTAAAAAGGAAATCATTGAAATGCTACGTCAGCGTTCTAGACCGTATTTGTTTTCAAATTCATTGGCGCCTTCGATTGTAGGAGCAAGCATCAAAGTATTTGATTTATTAAGCAGTACAACCTCTTTACGCGATCGCCTGGAGGAAAATACGGCTTACTTTAAAGAGCGCATTCGTGCCGCCGGTTTTGATATTAAACCCGGGGATTCTCCAATCGTCCCAATCATGTTATACGACGCTGCCTTGTCGCAGCAATTCGCGAATGAACTGTTGAAAGAAGGGGTATATGCCATCGGTTTCTTTTATCCCGTGGTGGCGAAAGGGCAGGCCCGCATTAGAACACAAATCTCAGCCGGACATTCGCGCGAAGATTTGGATAAGGCTATCGCAGCATTTACAAAAGTGGGTAAAAAGCTTCAAGTGATCTAAGTAGCGTGAAGGTTCATCGATATATCATTGTTTTTTTCCTATTCGCTTTTATAGGGCAGTTAAGCGCGACCTATTGTTTCGATAAAAAATCATTACTCGAATGGCATGACATCGACGATGATGCCACAGATTCAGAAGATGTAGAAGAGGAATTCACCTTGGATGCTTGGGATCTTTCTCTTTGGTTTACCCCAGGGCATACGGATCAAAATCTTAAAAGTAAAGCGGTTTGGGCAACCCCTTTGTTTAAACGTACAGAATTGTTAATTTCGATCGATCATCCTCCAGAAATAGGCTGAATACTTAGGTATTGCTTTATTTATTCATCGATTTTAATTGATTTATTTTGAAAAAATTATTGGTTTCTTGGAGATCAGATCTTCCGTCAAGTATAGTTGTATTTTTTGTTGCACTGCCCCTATGTTTAGGGATTGGATTAGCCTCAACTACCGTGGAGGGGTTTTCCCCAATTCCTATTTCAGGATTGATTTCAGGAATAATAGGCGGTGTTGTAGTCGGGCTGGTCAGCAATTCTCGGTTAGGGGTATCTGGTCCTGCCGCAGGATTAATCACGGTGGTTATTGCTTCGATTTCGACCTTGGGATCGTTCAACGCCTTCTTGCTTGCGCTGGTTTTAGCAGGGATTCTTCAGCTAATTTTCGCTTTACTGCGCGCGGGAATTATTGCAAATTACCTACCTAGTGGGGTCATTAAAGGCATGTTGGCAGCCATCGGAATCACGCTTATCTTAAAAGAAATCCCTCATTTGATTGGCTATGATAAAGATTACGTTGGAGATGAAGCGTTTTTCCAACAAGATGGTCACAATACCATTACCGAACTGTTATATGCCGCTAAGGCGCTTGATCCAGGAATTGCTATGATTGGTCTGATTTCTTTAGGCCTAGTTATTCTTTTTGATCGCCCAACCCTTAAAAAATCTATCCTTTTTAAGTATATACCTTCTATGCTTTGGGTGATTATTTTTGGAACATTGATCAATGTCCTTTTGACAGTAAGTGGTCACGACTTACACATCGCGAAAGAACATTTGGTGCAAATTCCGGAATTCAATTCACTAGAATCATTAAAGTTACAGTTGAATTTTCCAGACTTTTCTTTTATTACAGATCCAAAGATTTACATGGTGGCCCTTACGATTGCCACTATTGCTAGTTTAGAAACGCTACTCAGTGTGGAAGCGATAGACCGCTTAGATCCAGAGAAGGCGATCACAAACCCGAATAGAGAGCTGGTAGCTCAAGGAATCGGAAATCTTGTAGCAGGTTTTCTTGGAGGAATTCCCGTAACTCAGGTGATTGTTCGCTCCAATGCGAATTTATCCGGAGGAGCTAAATCTAAGATGTCAGCGGTATATCATGGGCTTTGGCTCGTTGTTGCCATTGTACTCATCGCCCCGATTCTCAATTTAATTCCTTTAGCAACCCTTGCAGCAATTCTAATTTCTGTTGGGTATAAGTTGACCAATATCTCATTGATTAAAGCACAATTCTCTAAAGGTTGGGAACAGTTCATCCCTTTCATAGCAACCATCGTTGCTATTTTATTTACAGATTTATTGAAGGGCATTGGTGTTGGTTTGGTGGTTGCAATATTCTATATCATCAAACGAAATTTCAAAGGAAATCACCAGGTAATTACCTCGGAAAAAGGGGTGGAGTTAATCCTCGGTGAGAATGTAAATTTTCTGAATATTGCAAGCATTAAAAACACATTAATGAACTTACCCGAGGGAGCTCATGTGACAATTAATTCCGCAAACAGTAAAACCCTCGATTACGACATTCAAGAATTATTAGCGGATTTTATTTCGATTACGTCTAAAACTAAAAACATCACTGTTCACTATGTTGGACAACAGCTAACACACTAAAACTATGGAAACGTATTACAATCAGTTATTATCGAATAACAAAAAATGGGTTGCAGATAAATTACAGGAAGACCCGGATTTTTTTAATAAACTCGCTCATGGACAGAAACCTCCGGTATTGTGGATCGGTTGCTCGGATTCTAGAGTACCCGCTAATGAGATTATCGGCGCCCCTCCCGGAGAGGTTTTTGTACATAGAAACATAGCCAACATGGTGGTTCACTCGGATATGAATTTACTGTCAGTATTGGATTATGCTGTCAATGTATTGGAAGTTAAACACATCATTGTTTGTGGCCATTATGGCTGTGGTGGGGTACAAACTGCCATGACAAACGCACATGTGGGGTTAATTGATAATTGGATCCGACACATAAAGGATGTTTACCGAATGAATTATGATGAGCTTCATGTGATTCAAGATCCAAAAGCGCGGGTGAATCGTTTTGTAGAAGTCAATGTATTCGAGCAGGTGTGTAATTTGGCGAAAACATCCATCGTTCAGGGAGCTTGGGAACGAAGGTCTGATCTGCACCTGCATGGTTGGGTTTATGATGTGGCAGATGGACTCATCAAAGACTTAGAAGTCACCCTTATGAATAACTCTACCCTTCAAAACGTTTACAAACTGGATATTTAGTGTGAAATCTCACCGATTTCGTCGGGATTGTGTTTGTGCTTAAACAGGATGGCGAAAAGAATGGCTACCACGAGTGCATAACCAGCAAAGCTCAACCATATCGGTTCCCATTGTTGCACCATGATTGCCTTGCTGAGGGTCCCATTTGCGTTAAGGCTATTCCCTTTGAGGAGTTCTGTGATCATGGGATGAGAAACCTTGACGTCGTAATAAGTCGCCACCTCTTGAACGGTGTTTAAGGACTTCGTAAAATAGGCGTCAATTAATCGACCGCTAACCGAACTCCCTAAAATAGCGCCAAAGCCATTGGTCATCATCATGAATAATCCTTGGGCGGATGAGCGCTTATCTTCAGATACGGATGAGTTTACAAAGAGCGATCCCGATATATTAAAGAAATCGAAGGCCATCCCGTAAACTACACATGACAATAAGATCATCCATAGTAAATCGCCTGGATTACCGTAAGCGAATAAACCAAAGCGTAAGACCCAAGCAATCATACTCATCAACATCACTTGCTTGATGCCAAATCGACGTAAAAAGAAGGGGATTGCAAGGATAAACAAGGTCTCTGAAACTTGCGAAATCGACATAATTACCGTTGAGTGCTTTACTGCAAAGGATTCTGTATATTTTGGAAACGCTTCAAACGTACTTAAATAGGTGTCTCCATACATATTGGTTAATTGAAGCGCCCCTCCTAACATCAAGGAGAACAAAAAGAAAATAAACATCTTGTAATTGAGCATCAATTTAAAGGCATCTAAGCCCAGGATTTGTATTATATTTTTTCCCTCGTTTGACCCTCCCTTGGGTGCACATTTAGGTAAGGTAAACGAAAAGATTGCCAAGCCCAATGAAGCCAAAGCGCTGATGTAAAACTGGTTGGCGGAGGCACTGTTTCCAGTAAGATCGGTAACCCACATGGCGATAATAAATCCAACCGTACCAAAGACACGAATCGGAGGAAACGTTTTCATGGGGTCTAGCTTGAATTGTCCAAGAATGCTATACGACACAGCATTCGATAACGCGATGGTAGGCATATAGAAAATCATCGCAATTAGGGTAACCCAAAAAAACATGCCGGGGTCTTGCACCAAGGGAAGGCATGCTACGGCAATACCGCTAAGCAGATGAAGAATGCCCAATAAGCGTTCCGCATTGATCCATTTATCAGCAACAATACCCATCAGGCTGGGCATGAAAATCGAGGAAATACCCATGGTGGTAAAAATGGCACCGAATTCAGTAAAGGACCATTCCCTGGTAATCGTACAATATTTTCCCACGGTAATCAACCACGCTCCCCAAACGAAATATTGGAGAAAACTAAGAATAGTTAATTGCAGTTTAATGGGATTGTTATGCGAAGGTGAGCCAAGTGTTTCCATGGCTTGAAGATACTATTTTTTTCGCTTATTGATTTCGTCGCGAATTTTTGTTGCTAATTCGTAATCTTCATCTTCTAACGCTTCTAGGAGTTGAGCCTCGAGTTCTTCTATACCAAGTCCTTTTACTTCCACTTCAACGTCCATATCCTCCTCAAAATCCTCCTCAAAATCGCCTGATTCCGCTGATGAATCTTCGGAAGGTGAATACCCCTCACTGAGGTTGTTGACCTCATTAATTACTTGCTTCGTGGTGTAGATTGGGACATTAAAACGAACAGCAATGGCAACGGCGTCGGATGAGCGTGAATCAATGTCTGTTGGAATACCATCTTCACCTATTAACGTGATTTTGGCGATGAAAAGCCCCTCTCTAAATTGATGGATAATTACTTCCTTTACCGCGATGTGAAAAACATCCAGAATCGGTTTAAATAAATCATGCGTCATTGGCCGGTTTGGACTCATTTTCTCCAATTCAACCGCAATCGCTTGCGCCTCGAAACTACCAATAACTATAGGCATATGCCTTTTGCCATGAATTTCTTTAAGGTGCAAGACATACGAACCAGAGTGCGTTTGACTATATTCTATTCCAGTGATTTCCAGCAGAACCTTTTCCATGGGTGCTGAGTAATTATTGAGCTGCTTTGAATTTATGGATCGCTTCGGTAAGTTTTGGTATTACTTCGAAGGCATCACCTACTACACCATAGTCGGCCGCTTTAAAAAATGGAGCTTCCGCATCGGTGTTTACCACCACGATTACTTTAGAACCATTGACTCCCGCTAAATGCTGTATCGCACCAGAAATTCCAACGGCAATATACAGGTTTGGACGAATAGCAACTCCGGTTTGGCCCACGTGTTCATGGTGAGGTCTCCATCCAATGTCAGCTACTGGTCGGGAACATGCGGTTGCAGCGCCTAACGAATTTGCGAGCGATTCAATCATCCCCCAATGCTCTGGACCTTTTAACCCACGTCCAGCAGAAACAACCAATTCTGCCTCAGGCAATGGGATAGCACCTTCAGGCTTTTTAACCGAAAGAACGCGTACCGTAGTGGCTCCCATTTCTTCCGTGATTTCAGCTACCGGGCAGGAAGTTCCAGATTCTTCTGGAGCAATGCTATTGGGCAATAAAGAAATAATTCGTTGTGCAGAATGTGCTTTTACAAATCCGAACGCTTTTCCTGAGAATACGTTTACTTTAACGGAACCGTCGGCTTCAGGCAGTGAAACTGCAGCGGCAATTAATCCCGCCTTTAGACGCACAGATAGCCGTGGAGCGATGGCTTTTCCTTGAAAGTCATGGCTAAAGACAATATTGTCTACCCCAGTTGCTTTGGTGGCAATCCAAGCGGCGATTTGCTGATCATCATTCCCCGTGATTCCACGGTTAATAACAACCTCCGTTGCGCCATAGGCTCCAAGGGATGACAAAAGGGAGGAATCCATCTTTCCCGACGCCAACACGGTTACGCTACCGCCCAGTTTTTTGGCGTAGGTGACTACTTCAAAAGCCGCTTTACTCAAGTGACCATTCCCGTTGATATATACTAAATTTTTCATCGTTAAATTACTTTTGCTTCATTGTGTAACAAGGATACAAGTTCATCCATGTTGTTCGGATCGATTAGTTTAACACCAGATTTTGCTGGCGTACTGGCAAATGTCACATAGCTCGTTAATGCTTCTGTAACGGTAGGAGCCAATACGTGTAAAGGTTTTGTGCGCGCTGCCATAATGCCTCGCATGTTGGGAATACGCTGTTCTGCCATTCCTTTCGCACAGGAAACAACAGCAGGTAGCGAGACTTCGACTACTTCAACACCCCCTGTGATTTCTCGTTCCAAGGTCAGCATCGCACCATTTACATCCAGTTTAGAGGCAATGGAGATATACGGGGAATTTAATCCTTCAGCAATCATTCCTCCAAGTTGAGCGCCATTGAAATTGATGGTTTCTTTTCCAGTTAGTACTAAGTCAAACCCTTGAGTTTTTGCGTAATTAGAAATCTCTGACGCTACCATGAACGCATCGGTAGGCTCGGCATCAATGCGCACCGCTTCATCCGCGCCAATGGCCAATGCTTTGCGCATTATAGCTTCATCCGCGGCTGTACCTACGGTAATTATCGTAACATTAGCACCCGAAGTTTCTTTGATTTCTAAAGCCCTTACCAAGGCATACCATTCATCGTACGGATTAACAATATATTGAACTCCATTTTCATCAAATGCACTGTTGTTGTTGGTAAACGCAATTTTTGAGGTGGTATCCGGAGCCTTACTTATACAAACTAGGATTTTCATACGTGTTAATTTTGCTCGACAAAGTTAAGGAATTATTACAGATTCAAGGGAACTTTTATGAATAATTGCGCGCCCTAAAAGAAGCTTAATGCATAGCATAAAACGGAGGCTAAAAAGGTACTTAATGCTACTTTTTTTAATTCAGGATCAAAGGCTTTGGCCTCTTGTATCGATACCACTCGACTGAGGTGTTTTGCAATGAACAGCATCGGAAGTCCAGCCAATCCGATGAGGTAACTTTGAGTTTCAGCGGAGATTCGGTACAGTAAGATTCCCCAAGCGCTACACCCCAGCACCGCCAAAAAGTAATGATATCGCTTAGCGTGTGCTGCTCCTATAAGTACAACGAGCGTTCGTTTTCCGGATTTTTCATCATTCTCAATGTCCCGCATATTGTTTAAATTCAACACCATGGTGCTCCACGCTCCAATAGCCAAGGCTCCAAAAAGTTCATTGGATGCGAACGTGGAGTCAAACAAGTGTTTAGTACCACTCACAGCGACTACACCAAAAAACAAGAAAACCATGACATCTCCAAATCCGTGGTACCCATAGGCCTTTTTGCCAACCGTGTAGGTGATCGCTGCAATTACACAAAGGACCGCCAGTAGGGTGTAAAACAGCATGCCAGAGGAGGTTTGTATAGCGGGCGCAGCGTAAATGAGAAGTCCCGCGGAACACAGGCTTAAAACCCCCATTACAACAACGCCTATTTTCATCTGTCGCATGGATATTTCACCGGATTGTACCGCTCTCGTTGGACCGATACGCTCCGCATTATCCGTGCCTTTCATTCCATCGCCCAGGTCATTTGCCAGGTTTGAAAGTATTTGAAAGCAAATGGTGGTGAATAGGCAAGCAATTACGGTAACAGGGGCCGCACTTCCTTGTGCATTGGAGAGCGATAATCCAACGAATATTCCTGCAAGAGAGAGGGGTAAGGTTCGCGGTCTTGCGGCGTTAATCCATGCACTGATTTTACTCATGTAACAAAGGTACAAATTCCTTGAGTACTCGTAAATTAGGTTGACTCCTAAGATTTACCTATCTTTAACCAATGATTAAATGCCTAATACGCACTATGGTCATAGGTCAGCTCCTTGGATTTTCGTTTGCCTATGGGCAACAAAAGCCGGTGTATTTCGATAATTATCGGGCCTTGGCAGATAGCCTTTCATTGGTTTATCAAATCCCTTCATGCCTTATGTTAGCGGTGGCTTATCACGAATCCGGCGGAGGGGTGAGCGTGGTTGCAAAAAAACTAAATAATCACTTTGGGATTGTTGGCGATTGTCGCTATGACATCACAAACCACCAAAGTAAATACCGGTATTACCCTACGATTACTGATTCGTATATCGGATTTTGTAAGCTTGTGGTGTCTAAGAAATTTTATGAATCCATGAAAGGGAACACCGATGAGAACTTATGGCTAAAAAAGCTGGGCGCAACTGGCTATGCTTCTAATCCGAATTGGCCCACTACCGTATATAAAGTAGTGACAAATTCGTGTCATTAATAGCGTATTTTTTGTCCTAAGGTTAAGGAGTCCGGATCGCTTATCCCATTTAATTTGCACAAAGCGTCTACGCTCGTTCCTAAGTTTTTCGCAATGGCCGACAGGGAATCCCCCGATTTAACGATGTAAATCCGATCCACAGGGGTGGGCTCTACAGGAATCGGATCGGTGCGTTGCTTTGGAAACGATGCGCTGATTTCTTGCTTCAAAAGGGTCTGCTGCTTATTCCCGATGCTACAAGCAACAAAAAGTGCATGGCTTATCAATGATCCAATCAAGGTTGCCCCCTTTTTATTAAAGTGTAATTGGTCTTTTAAAAATAAGTCGTTTGCTTGCCAAAGGGCTTGTGAACCCCACCCACCCATCGCACGGTTTACGTCGTAATAGGCAATCTTGGTTTCTTTCGCAATGCGGTCCAAACATCGATTCACCAGGAGTTCGCTTTTTGGAATTTTACCAGCGCTACGCGTATCAGGTGCATTAGTAATTAATATTGCAGCTTGTGGCAATGCCGTTTTTATAGATTGAATGAACGCTGAAATTTTTTGCTGATACCTCACGCTATCTAAGGAACCGTAGGATTCATTCGTGCCATAGGAAAACACTACTAAGCTTGGTTTTTGCCATTCCAACATCGACAATATGTCTGCTGTATACGGCAATAGGTGTGTAAATTGAGCCCCAACAACACCGCATTGCTGATAGACTAAACCCTGTTCTTGAATGAATTCTAATCCCCACAGTGAACACTCCCTTAAGGCTCGAAATTCTATTTTTGATGGGAGGGCAGTACATTCAAACCTATATTTGGTCAGTCCATTCCCCATCGGTTCCTGCGATTTTAATACGCCAGGTGTTGTTAAAGCAATCGCAACCGTATCCGTTGTTGCATGGATGAGTATGGTAAATTCCTTACTTCGCTGTCCCCTAAATTGCTCGTTAAACTCCATCGTAAATACGGCACCTTGGCTCAGAGAAATTTGATATCCCAAGGCACCGATTCGTTGGTTTGTTGGGTTTTTTAAGATTGTGGCGTAGGTATAGGTTCCTGTAATCCTACTGTTTGTTCCGGCAGGGCCAACGCTTTTACAGAGGGAATAGGGAAAAAATAGACCGCTTCCTCCATTGCCGCCCAGCGCTTGTAAGTTGTTTCTAAGCGCTCCGCTTATTCGATCACCTTGGATATGGCTATCTCCAAAATGTATAACGGTGTATGGACTTTTTATGCTTGCCTCATTCAAGGATGAAGCAAGGACTTCAGGACGTTCTATGGGAACAAAAACAAATTCAGAACTTTCTTGTGCTCTTCCAATGAAAGAACAGAGCAATATGCTTAGAACTGAAAGTATATAAACGGTTCGATGCTGTTGTCGCGAAATTGAAGAATAAGTTGCAAGGCAACCAAGAGTATTACTGGCCATAAATATAAAGGTAAAGAAAGAACTCGGTTAATTACGTTTTGTTTCATTTTCCACGGGGCAAATACAATTCCTGAAGCAATAACTAAGAGGGAAATGACTTCGGGACGGGTATAACAGAAACCAACAAGATCCAATGGATTCGTTTTGGTGAAGATAAACTGTATGCTTTCAAAGGCGGTTTCGAAGGAGGTGGCACGAAAGAAAATCCAAAGAAACCCCACTGCATGGAACGTCAAGATGATTCCAAGTACCGTTGACCACTTGGCGGCTTTTTCACGGGGTTTAACGAATAATTTATGAAGAATAAGTAATACGCCATGGGCGCAACCCCAAAAAATGAATTTCCAATCCGCACCGTGCCAGATCCCACCAATGAGCATGGTTAGAAAAAGGAATAGATACATGTTGACAGTGCCTTTGCGGTTTCCGCCTAAGGGAATATAGATGTAATCACGAAGCCATAAACTCAGGGAAATGTGCCATTTTCTCCAAAAAACAGTGATGTTTTCAGCGGTGTATGGATTAAAGAAGTTTTCCTTCATGCGATAACCTAGGATCAAGGCAATCCCAATGGCGATATCAGAATACCCGGAAAAATCAAAATAGATTTGAAAGCTGTACGCGTACATGGCTAAGGCATGTTCTAAGCCACTGAACCCGCTGGGCGCGTCATGAATTAAATCCACATATTTCCCTAAAAAATCGGCAATCAATAGTTTTTTAACCAAGCCCGTAGTAATTCTCAACAAGGATTCCTTGAGTAAGGCTTGATCAAAAATTAAGGGATTCTTAATTTGAGGTAAAAAATCTTTGGCACGCACAATGGGGCCGGCTACTAAATGCGGAAAAAAGGTCATGTAAAAGCCATATTCTAGTAGGTTTTTTGAAGGCTCAATTTCTTTTCGATACACATCGATGAGGTAACTTAGGGATTGAAAGGTGTAGAAAGAAATCCCAATCGGTAAAAAGAGCGTTTTGGTGGTGAATCTTGTATCGAAGAGCGCATTTACGTTGGTAATCACGAAATTCGAGTACTTAAAATAGAGCAAGAACGATAAGCCATAGGCGATGCTAAAAAACAAGAGTGCTTTTCGTTTGGGCCCTTCTAGGGAATGAATCCAACGGGCCAATAAGTAATCGCACATGATTACGCCAACAAATAGCAATAAAAACGGACCGCTTGATTTATAGTAGAAAAATAAACTAAAGGCAATTAAATACCCCAATTTCCACTGACTCTTAGGTGTGAAAAAAGCATACCCAACTAAGAAGAGCGCTAAGGCTAATAAAAACCCATACTCCGTAAAAAACCAAGGCTGTTTAAGCGAGTAGTAAAAGAAATAATGAAAATCCTGCAGTAATTGATTCATCCCTTAATACCCTTTATCTTTTGCTGCGTTGGCTAAAATCACGCGACCTTGAAGCTTAAAATTAGTGCGTTCAGGCGGTAAAAAATTAAAGGGATATGCATGATTGCTTTGAATGTAACTGGCAATGTAATCCATCCACATTTTGTAGCCTTCCGTGTTGGGATGGCGGTGATCTCCTCCTCGTGGGATATCGAGGTCTTTTGAAAACACAAAACAACCGGGGTCGGCGCTTTGCTCAAAGACCTTGTTAATTCCTTGGTCTGTGGTGAAATTCGCTGGACCCACCCATAAATAGGGGGTATCGCCCAGTTTCTTACGAAACAAGGCTGCTGCTTCTGCCCTGCGCTCCAAGTCGGTTACATACATTTCATTCAGCCCCACGACGAAAATCACAAAGGTGGGTTTATATGTTTCCAAAAGTTCATCTACTCTATTGGAATATCCAAAATTTAAAATGGATGCAGAGAACCAGGTATAAACCGCTTCAAGCTTATGTCCGTTGGCCACACAGTAATCATTCAAGGGGTAAATTAAGCCCCCCGTTTCTGAATCTCCGAGCAATAGGATACGCTGCGAAATATGTTGATCCTTTTCAGCACTTAAGGGCATTCTGGGACGTGTATTGGCTGGTTTTTGACTCGTATCGGAGGGAGTTTTATACGGGTTATTCAATAAATCCGCAATGATTTCTTTTTTTTCAATGGTACTGACCGACGCAGTATGTTGGGAGGAATTCTTCGGAGGCGCTTGCACCGTTAATGGGGCATTCGGGTCTATTTTTTTAATCGGGTGATCCACAACTCCAAGGGTAAGCGTAGAATAATTATAACCAAAAAGAATAAATACCGGGAATCCGATGATGGCAGCTGCTTGCAGAATAGCGCGTCTAGAGGAATTCAAGGACAGAGAGTTGTTTCCGTGCGAAAGTATGAAAGAAATGCTGCTTCACAAAATTTAGAGGCCTTCATTAATTAAATGAGCTATGTTTTATTTTGTGCTACAATCGAAAAACTCTTTTCTCTGCCCTATTAGTGACTTTTAATCTGGAACAATGTAACTAACCTTAGATTGATATTAACACAACACTTCAAGTGTTTCCGTGCTGAATCCATACGTGAAAACTTTCCCATCTAGGGCTTCTCCATCCACTTCCCCGAGTAATTCTTGGGACGAGGACCTTATCTGTAAGGAAGTAGTTTGGTAATAATGAATTTTTGGATGACTAATGCGCACCCCCCTTTTTAATTTCCATAGATTTTTCAAATAATCCCAGAGAGTCACATCCCCTAGTATAACCAATTCAAAATATGATTTGTTCCGATGTTTGCCTGGAGCAATGACCATTCCATTACCGAACTTAGCACCATGACATACCGCAATCATAAAAAAGGGTTGTTCCATGTTCTTCTCATTAAATTTGAGTGTCATCGTATTAGCCTTGTAAGAAACAAATGTTCGCAGTACGGCAAGAATATACGTAGAATTAGTACCATAGGTTTTACGGAAATAATTCAATGCATTTACCACGTGGCCACCAAAACCAACATCAGAAATATTAATAAAAAATCGGATGTCACGCTCAGTCTGGCAAAAAGGGATTTGAATTTTGGTTCCTTGGCGGTGGAAGAGTTCAAACGGTTTGGTTTCAAATAGAGGGGATTGCTTGGAGTTGCGAATAAAGTCATTACCCGTTCCCCCAGGAAGAATAAACACCTTAGGGTTCAATCCTTTGTTAGCACAAAGCCCGTTTACCACTTCATTGATTAATCCGTCGCCTCCGTGAATAATAATGAGGTCAACGTTCCCTTTTGCCTCGCTTGCCAACGCGGAAGCATGTCCAATGCGGGAAGTATATTCTATGCTTAAATTAAGGGTGATATCTTCTTGGCATGTCGCCAGAAACCGGTTATGGGCAGCGTCTATTTTTCTAGCACCGTGTATAATGGCGAGTACCTTCATGCAGGTCGAAAGGTAGGTTAAACTTATTATTAAGTGTTAATGCTTGAGGATCAATGAGCTATAGCGCTATGGGTTCTTTTTTAACTTTTCAATCCGATTGATTTCTTCGGGCGATCTTGTACTGCATTGACATACCCCGTCCTCTAACCCTAACCCCCAAGGTTCAAGGTCGATATACCGTTGTTTATATAATTTTAGGTAAAATTCATTGAGACAAACCGGTATTCCAGACCCCAAGTTTTCGTCTTCTTCTTCGGATGGAAAGTATAATTCTGCTTGTGCTTTTTTATATACATCGAACGCTTGCTGCGAAGCCAATAAATTTCTAAGGAACCTCTCTTTATGTTCGTTGGATGTCCATTCTGTTTCGCTATAAATTCGTTTGATTTTTGCGATTCTTCCGTACATCTTTTTTTTCCAATATTGACAAGAATCGTAAGATTGAATACTCATAGATGCTTGATCAACAGCGTCCGGATATTTTGATGTTTCAACCGGTTTCTGTACTGTTTTTGGTTCAGATGGCTTTTTGGTTTCACAGCTTGTAAGGATCACACAAAGGATTATAGCTGATGCTATGAGTATTCTGTTTGTTTTCATTCAATGTTTGATAAAAATTAAAGGTAATTTTTTTTTTGTGATGTTTTTATTTAAATGAGAGGGCATTGACTTCGAGCCATTAAAATTCTGACTTCGTTTTGATTTTTATTTGCGCCAGTCTTCAATTGAATCCCGCTTTTAAAGGTGATTTTCAAAAGAAAACCCATTGCTACGGCAATGGGTTTTGAAGGGTTAGTCGGGATGACAGGATTTAAACCTGCGACCACACGCCCCCCAGACGTGTACGCTACCGGACTGCGCTACATCCCGTTAATCACAAAAATATGTAATTCCTTTATCATGAACAAAAGACACGCTGTAACAAAATAAACCTTGTTCGTTCTATGCGCATGAAGCACCTCTTTTTTTTACTGTGTTTGGTGAGTTTAACCATGCACGCGCAACGCAATTTTAAAGAAATTGATAACTTATCTTGGTCTATACAAAACCTGGATGTTACCACCTTCCGGAATGGCGATGAAATCCGTAACGCCAAAACCCGTGAAGAATGGATTGAATGCCTCACCAGTGGGATTCCGGCCTATTGCGATTATCGAAATGATACCACCTTGGGAAGAATGTATGGCCATATATATAACTGGTTTGCGATTGCCGATCCCCGCGGCTTGGCACCGAAAGGTTCCCGTGTGGCCAACAACGAAGATTGGAGTTCCTTGTATATACGTACCAATGAAGGGGTAGTCAATTGGGCCAGCATGGGTTTGGTTGGTCAGCGCTTGCGCAGTAAGGAAGGTTGGAAAAATGCCGCCCCCGGTGAGAACTATTTTGAATTCAATGTACTGCCCGGCGGCTATCGCAATGAAAATGGAGAGTTTGCCGGATTGGGCACTGAAACCGCCCTGTGGGTTAGAGACACCATGTCTTACGGCCTAGTTTCTCAAGGAAATGCGCTCACGTCGCCGTTTGCCCTTATTCATGGATCGAAGCAAGACGTGATATTTACCAACGACGGAAAGAAATCAGGATGCTTTGTACGGCTCGTTATTGGGAATGAGTATGGGTTGAGCTCAACACTACCAAAACGAACCGATGAGGAGTTTATCAATGGCTTTGATTCCGATGCCGTAGAAGAAGTAGAATCAGAGATTCCTTCGCCGCCCAAAAAAAGAAGGTGTAAACATTAGATGTACTTTTTTTGATATACCTTTGGTTCAACAATCTTACTCGATGCGAAACCTTACCCTTTTTGCCTTATTTCTCCTTGCGTTAACCGCCTGTACGAACGACAATTCCACCAGCTCTGAACAGAAAAAACCAGTAGCGCTCAACGCGGATACGATGGAAGTAGCTCAACCTACCGTGCGCCCCACTGGCTTGCGCTTGAACCCCTTTAAATTTTCCGATGAAAACTGCGAACTTGTTTGGCCCGAAGACTTCGAGCTTGATGAAGGATGGTGTAATAAGAGAGCCGTTTCTGGGTTAAGTGTTGCATTGAACAATAGTTCGGTTGCGCAAAAGATTAATGCCTTAATCTGTAAGGAAATAACAGGAAAGGTAGGCAACATGCAAACCATCAAGCGCTTCGTGTCGGATATCAAAACGTTGAGTAATACGGATGGCGAAATGGAATATATTCAGGATGAATATTCCTGCTCACGGATTGATTCTTCAAATACCTACATGAGTTTAGGGGTTTACGCTTATTTTTACGCGATGGGGGCTGCCCATGGACAATCAAGCGTTCAAGTACTCAACGTGGATTTAACCACGGGTGCCTTAATAAGCCTCGCAGACCTGTTTGTCAATAATTATCGTTCGTCCTTGAAAGCTTTCGCAAAACGGAATTTCATAGCACAAAACGGAAATGACGGGTGGTGGTTTACTACCGGTGAACAGCCGTTTGATTTACCAGAGACCTTTGCGATAACCCGAAAAGGAATCACTTTTTTCTACCAACCCTATGAAATTGGACCCTATGCAGTGGGTGCACCGGAAGTTTTTTTAAGTAAAAAAGACCTAGCGAAGTGGCTCAAGGAAAACCCGTATTTGATTCCTTAACGAAATCAATAACTGCTGCTTGCTCCCCCAATTTGTTCGATGGGATGCCAGGTTGTTTTTACCTCTTGTAAGGCTGTAATGTACTGTAATCCTTGCGGTACTGCATGTTGATAAGCAATGTTGCGCTTTAGGTTATCTACACAAGCCAATGCAAGCGGTTTATCCAGTTCCCCTAAGGACTCAGTAACCAGCGCATTCACATCCATGTGTGCCGCCATGGCTGGGGCTAATTCCGATACCTTACCCGTGAGTATATTGACCACTCCACCGGGAACATCCGATGAATGAACAACTTCTGCAAAGGTTACCGCGCACAACGGAAATGCCTCAGAAGCAGCCACTACTGCGGTGTTTCCCCCGCAAATCGCCGGCGCAATAAATTTTACTAAGCCAATAAGTGATGTTTCTTGAGCAGCAACAATTCCAATAACGCCCATCGGCTCCAATGCAGAAAAATTGAAATGGGAAGAGCTCACTGGATTTACACTGCTTGCAATTTGTTGAAATTTGTCTGCCCAGCCCGCGTAATACACTAAACAGTCAATGGATTCTTGTACCTCCCGTGCCGCTGCCTCCTTGCTTGAACCTTGCTTCGTTAATTCCTCCAAAAATTGCAATTTTCGTCCTTCCAGCATTTCTGCCATTCGATACAAGATTTGTCCGCGATTGAAGGCTGTTTTTTCAGACCATCCCCCAAAGGCTTTTCGCGCAGCGACTACCGCATTTCTTACGTCTTTCCTAGAAGATAGGCACACATTGGCTATCGTGCTCCCTGACGCATCAACGATGGGATAATACCGCCCAGACTCTGTCCGTGGAAAAGCTCCTCCGATATAGATTTTATATGTTTTTAAAATTTCCATGACTTACGTTCTTTTTCGCTCTTTTAAATCAAATAATCTCAGTGTCTTATTATTTCAAATACGCACTCAATCCATGTACGCCACCTTCCCTTCCAAACCCGCTTTCTTTATATCCTCCAAACGGGGAAACAGGATCAAATTTATTGTAGGTATTGGCCCAAATGACTCCGGCACGGAGTTTTGTGGTCAGATTGAATATTCTAGAACCTTTATCGGTCCATACCCCAGCGGCCAAGCCATATGGGGTGTTATTCGCTTTTTGAATTACCTCATCAATGGTTCTAAACGTTTGAATGGTTAATACCGGTCCAAATATTTCTTCTTGGGTAATGACATGGGATTGAGAAACTCCAGTGAATAACGTGGGTTTACAAAAGAATCCTTTGCTTGGAATGGAACAATCACTCTGATAAATTTCGGCGCCTTCTGCCTTACCAATCTTAATGTATTTGTTAATGGTATCTAATTGCTCTTTAGAGTTTATAGCGCCGATATCGGTGTTTTTATCCAGAGGGTCTCCCACATACAAGCTTTCCATTCGAGCTTTCAGTTTTTTAATGACCAGATCTGCTACATTTTCTTGAACAAATAACCGTGAACCCGCACAGCATACATGTCCTTGATTAAAAAAGATTCCGTTGATAATGCCTTCAACCGCCTGATCAATAGGGGCATCGTCAAATATAATATTGGCGGATTTACCTCCTAATTCTAGGGTTGTTTTTTTATGGGTTCCCGCCACAGCACGCTGAATTATTTTCCCTACGTTCGTTGATCCCGTAAAGGCAATTTTATCCACATCTGGGTGATTAACTATGGCAGCGCCCGTATCTCCATACCCCGTAACAATATTCACTACGCCGGGTGGAAGACCGGAGTCTTTGATGATTTCTGCTAATTTCAATGCAGTGAGTGAGGTGGTTTCCGCAGGCTTGAGTACTACCGTATTTCCAGCAGCCAAGGCAGGAGCAATCTTCCAAGCCGCCATCAGCAAGGGGAAGTTCCATGGAATAATCTGTCCAGCTACACCAAGGGCCTCTGGTTTTTTGTGCGGCATGGCATATTCGAGTTTATCGGCCCAACCTGCGTAGTAGAAAAAATGATTACAGGCCAAGGGCACATCTACATCCCGGGATTCCCGGATGGGCTTCCCGCTATCCAACGATTCAATCACAGCAAATTCTCGCGCCCGCTCTTGCATCATGCGCGCAATGCGGTAGATGTATTTTCCGCGTTCCGCCCCTGACATTTTCGACCAAACGTCCGTGTATGCTTTTCTTGCCGCCTTCACGGCTTTATCAACGTCTGCGTCGGTTGCCCATGCAATTTCTGCCAGCACGTCCTCGGTGGCGGGGTTGATGGTAGGGAAATATTTTTTTGAACTGGGTTCTACCCATTCATTATTGATAAATAACTGATATTTTTTTTCTAATCGGATATGCGATGTGCTCTCAGGAGAGGCGGCATAATCCCACTCAGTCTGTGAATTTGCAGTATTTTTTTTAGCCATAAGTTAGTCGATTGAAAAATAATCTGGGGATTGATATAACCCGCTTTCTGATTTCATAAGTTGCATCAGGACATCATTTGCTAAGCTGCTAGCTCCAAACCTAAACCATTCGTTGGAGAGCCATGGGTTCCCTAAAATTTCTTTGACCATGACTAGGTTGTGTAAGGCTAATTTAGCGGTAGAAATCCCTCCAGCAGGTTTCATTCCGATCATGATTCCCGTTTGATCATAATAATCTTTGATGGCCATTAACATCGTGTACGTTACCTGCATCGTGGCCGCAGGCTGAATTTTCCCCGTAGAGGTTTTGATGAAATCCGCCCCCGCATGAATGGCAATATCACTGGCCATGCGAACGTGGTCTAGCGTACATAATTCGCCAGTTTCTAGTATAACCTTAAGTCTTGCCTTTCCGCATGCTTCTTTAATTGCCGCAATTTCATCAAATACAAAACTATATTCTCCAGCTAGAAATTTACCGCGTGAAATAACCATATCGATTTCATCTGCGCCCTGTTCTACCGCAAATTTAGTATCGGCCAATTTAATTTCTCGCGTGGATTGTCCGGAAGGGAATGCCGTGGACACAGACGCGATTTTTACTGAAGAATTTCCGAGCGCTTTTCGCGCAATAGAAACCATGGATGGATAGACGCAAACGGCAGCAACGGTAGGCAATCCCGGATGAACGTCATGTAAATGTTGTGCTTTGTAACACATTTGTTGCACCTTACCCGGAGTATCTTTACCCTCCAAGGTAGTAAGGTCAATCATGTTGAGCACCATGTGGAGCCCTTGTTTTTTGGATTCGTTTTTTATGCTCCTGGTTTGAAATCGAGCTACTCGTTCTTCAACGCCGACCTTGTCAATGCGTGTATTAGAGAGCATAAGGGATGGATTGTAGGTTTTTTTCACCGCGCAATTTTGAGATTCAATCAAAGTTACGCAAACAAATTGAAAAAGTTCTGATTCTTATGCCTCGGCATCCTCGCCGCCATCATCATCTGGCTTGTCATAGTCATCGTCACCATCCTCGTCGCTATCCGCGTCGTCGTCATCATTGATGTCTGGAACCTTGTCAAAGTCATCTTCGAAATCGTCCTCGTCATCTTCCACCACCGGCTTGGCCTTCGGAGAAACCTTCTTGATTTTAACCAGGTATATGACCTCGTCGGTTTCCCAAATGAGCGCATCAAGAATCTCACCCGTTGGGGTTTTAAGCGATGACAAATGATTGATGTACCCGTCAGGGAAATCTTTTAAAATTTGCTTTTTTTGATCAAGCGTCAGTTTATCGTAACTAATGATGGACCTTCTTTTGGACATAGTATTTGCGTTATTCAACGGGCAAAATTAATTTTTTTGATATACCATTGAACATTTTTTTCAAGTTTATAAAAAAAAAATTTTTCAACGGGCCCTAAATCGAGCGATTTACTGCTTTTCCATTACATTTGTCCAATGGCCAAATCCAAATCCGCTTTTTTCTGTCAATCTTGTGGTTACGAGGCTCCTAAATGGTTGGGAAAGTGTCCTTCCTGTAACGAGTGGAATACCTTTGTGGAGGAAAGAGTGCTAGTTTCCAAAAATAACCCCCAACCGTTTTCACGTCAAAAAAGTGAGCATATTCCGATACGTTTGCAAGACATTGAACAAACGGATACCACGCGAACCGTACTCAAGGACCTTGAGTTGAATCGGGTTTTAGGTGGGGGATTGGTGAAAGGTGAAATCATTTTAATCGGAGGGGATCCAGGCATTGGAAAGTCTACCTTGTTGCTTCAGATGGCAATTAAGGAACAACTTACCGTATTGTATGTTTCTGGGGAAGAAAGTGAACAACAAATTAAAATGCGGGCCGAGCGTATCGGAATTGAAAATCCAAATTGCCATTTATTGATTGAAACTGACGTGAGTCAAATTATAGCACATGCGGAAAAATCACTCCCAGAAGTATTGATTATTGATTCGATTCAAACCTTGTTTACTCCGCACATTGAAAGTGCGCCAGGGAGCGTAAGTCAAGTAAGAGAGTGCACCGCCCTGTTGTTGCGTTTTGCTAAAGAAATGGATGTTCCTGTGTTTTTAATTGGACATATCACCAAAGAAGGGACAATTGCTGGACCGAAAGTATTGGAACATATGGTGGATGCCGTGTTACAATTTGAAGGAGATCGAAATCATTTTTATCGCTTACTTCGAACCGTTAAAAACCGCTTTGGATCAACCAATGAATTGGGGATTTATGAAATGCAAGGAAGTGGCTTGCGCATGGTTGAAAATCCCTCTGAAATTTTAATCACCAATACCGACGGCACACTCAGTGGCTCATGTATTTCTTCCACCATAGAAGGCCTTCGGCCCTTGCAGGTAGAGGTGCAAGCCTTAGTGAGTTCGGCGGCTTATGGCACCCCACAACGTTCTTCTAATGGCTATGATGCAAAACGCCTAAACATGCTTCTGGCTGTATTGGAAAAACGGTGTGCCTTTCGCTTGGCATCAAAAGATGTGTTTTTAAACATAGCAGGGGGAATTAAAGTAGATGACCCTGCAGTAGATTTAGCGGTCATTATTGCGGTTTTATCCTCGAATGCAGATATTGCAGTGTCTCGTTCGTATACGTTCGCAGCAGAGGTTGGTCTTTCCGGTGAAATTCGTCCAGTAAATCGCATTGAAACAAGAATTTCAGAGGCTCAAAAATTGGGATATACGCACATCTTTATTTCTGCCTACAACAAAGGAGTCAAGCCGAAGGATTACCAGATTGAGGTAATTCAAGCGAAGAAAATCGAAGATATTGTAAAGTCGGTATTTGGATAATGGAAAAGGTATCATTTATTTCTGCCCAACACGTTAAAATAGAGTTTGAAATGGCCACAGTACTCCAGCGAGGCTTGGCCTATGTGATCGATACCGCCATTACCTACATATACCTGCTGATTGTGATGCTTTCGCTCATAGATCGCGCGATGAATTCCTTCGATGATATGGATGTTTTTATGGGCCTTTTTATCCTCTTGGTTAATGCCCCCGTGGTATTGTACAAACCCTTAATGGAGTATTTTTTCAACGGGCAAACCCTTGGTAAAATGGCCATGGGCATTCGAATGGTTCGTGTCAATGGCGATCGAATGACCATAAAAGATATTTTCGTTCGCTGGGTGATGCGGGGCGAATTCTTCTGGATTTCTTTAGTTTCGAATCCAGCATTTATTGGATTAATTCCTTTTATCTCCGCAATCGATTTATTGGTAGCTTCCATGACACCATTAAGACAACGCGTTGGCGATATGATGGTTTCTGTTATTGCCATTCGAACCCGTCCAAATCGCGCATACACCCTGAAAGAGGTGCTGAGTAAGCAAACAGAAGCGGAGTATGTTCCTACCTATGAAAAGTGCATCACGTTTACGGACGAAGATATGATGTATCTCAAGAAAGTCATGGAGCAATACAAAAAATTTAAAGAACCCGAAGTCAAGGAATTATTGGATCAAGTAACTGTAAAAACACAGCAGCGCCTCGAGATAGAGGAACCCATAACTAACCAACTGTTATTTTTAGAAACCGTGCTTAAAGACTATGTTCAACTAACCCGATGAATCCTTCTCAACTTTGTATTGTCCCAACACCGATTGGGAATTTAGAAGACATAACACTTCGTGCGATTCGTATATTAAAAGAGTGCGACTTAATCATTGCAGAAGACACCCGTGTTACACGAAATTTATTGAATCACCTTGGGATTCAAAAGAAAGTGATTTCATTTCACACCAATAATGAGCATGCTCAGTTGAATGAAATGATTCGCATAATTCAACAATCAACGCTGGTTGCCCTAGTTTCAGATGCCGGAACTCCCGGAATTTCGGATCCCGGATTTTTATTAATTCGCGCCTGTGTGGAACACGGGATTTCTTTGGAATGCTTGCCTGGACCAACGGCATTCGTGCCCGCGTTAGTTGCTTCCGGTATTCCTTCAGACCGATTTTATTTTGAAGGGTTTTTACCCCACAAAAAAGGACGTCAAACCCGCCTCGAGTACATTGCGGCCATGGATTGTACCGTGGTGCTCTATGAATCGCCTTATCGTTTGTTAAAAACCCTGGAACAGTTAGCAACTCATGTAGGAGGAAACCGCAAGATTTGCGTCTCTAAAGAAATTTCAAAAATGTTCGAATTTCATTTTCGTGGCACCATTCATCAGGCCCTTGAGCACTTTAATAGCGTAGCAATCAAAGGAGAGTTTGTATTGATTATATCCAAAGATGTTTTAGCGGATATTCCAACGGATAATGCGTAATTTTACCTATGTTTTTTAAGGATGTAGTCGGGCAAAAAGAGCTAATTGCTCACTTATTAACGGAGGCAAAATCTGGAAAGGTTGCCCATGGGCAGCTATTCATGGGAAATGAAGGGTATGGAACACTGGCCTTAGCGCTTGCATTTAGCCGTTATTTGCTTTGTGAACGTCCAACGGTTCAAGATGGGTGCGGCCAATGCAGCTCCTGTCTTCAAGTAAGCGAATTACAACATCCAGATTTACACATGGTATTCCCTGTAATTCAGGCGATGAGCAAAACGTCAGACAATCTATTTCCGAAATGGAGAGAAATGGTCTTGGAATCTCCCTATTTTTCCCTGTTCGATTGGACCAAATTCATGGATGACAAGGAGCGAACACCCATTATTGGGAGCGAGGAAAGTAAAGAAATTGTCCGAAAAATAAGCCTAAAATCATTTCAAGGGGGGTATAAGATAATGATCATCTTCGCGGCGGATCAACTGAATGCTCATGCGTCCAATAAAATCTTGAAAATTTTAGAAGAGCCACCCCTTCAAACGGTTTTTATCTTGCTTTCAAGCAATCCACAAGCGATTTTAACCACCATACGCTCTAGAACACAATCCGTGCAGGTAACCCGACTTCAAGCGGTTGATATTTCAAGGTATCTTCAAAAGGAATGTAAGATGGAAGCCAATATTGCGGATGGTGTAGCCTCCTTTGCGGATGGTGATTTGTGTGCTGCATTGGCCGTTATGAAAGATGGAGAAAGTACGGCAGTCTACCGCGAGTTATTTATAAAGCTCATGCGAAGCAGCTACAAAAAAGATGTCATTCAAATGATGAATTGGGCGGATGAGGTTTCTGCGCTAACCAAAGAACGTCAAAAAGTGTTTATTCTCTATGCCCTGCACATGCTTCGTCAAAGCCTTATGCTTAATTATCTAGGGTCAGACCACGTGCGCTTAACAGCCCAAGAATTTGATTTTACAGAGAAGTTTTCGCCCTACATTACCGGAAACAACATTCGCCTCTTTATCGAGGAACTTGATGCAGCGTATTATCACATAGAACGCAACGCCAATACGAAAATCCTTTTTACTCAAATGAGTTTTCAATCGATGAGGTTCATTCATCGCGCTTAATTGTTTATTTTTACCAAAAAAAGATATGGGTTGCGCATCATGTGGATCAGGAGGAACCCCCAACGGGTGTAAGAATAACGGACTGTGTAGCAGTGGGGGGTGTGATAAATTAGAAGTATACGATTGGCTCAGCAATGTGGCCCTCCCAGAAAACCAAAAAGCATACGAAATTGTTGAGGTGCGTTTCAAAAACGCCCGCAAAGGATTTTACCGAAATATCAATGGTCTTGGTCTTCAAGCCGGTGATGTGGTTGTAGTAGAAGCCTCCTCTGGGTATGACATCGGAGTAATTTCGGTAGTAGGTGAACTGGCTAGAATTCAGGTAAAACGAAAAGCACCCACGTTCAAGCACGCAGAGGCTCGAAAAATCATGGACATCGCGAAACAAGAAGAAATTGATTTATGGATCAAAGGACGCTCCTTGGAGAAGGACATCATGTATAAATCTCGGACGCTAGCCATGAATCTAACCTTGGATATGAAGATTTCTGATGTAGAATATCAGGCGGATTTATCCAAAGCAACATTTTATTACACGGCAGAAGGACGGGTTGATTTTCGTCAACTCATCAAGGACATGGCCGACGCGTTTAAGGTTAGAATCGAAATGCGTCAAATTGGGTCGCGGCAGGAATCTGCCCGATTAGGAGGCATTGGGTCCTGTGGAAGAGAATTGTGCTGCTCAACCTGGTTGACAGACTTTCGATCTGTTTCAACGGCTGCTGCACGATATCAACAGCTGTCCTTGAATCCGCAAAAATTAGCAGGACAGTGCGGAAAACTGAAATGCTGCTTGAATTATGAGTTAGATATGTATACCGAGGCCCTCAAAGCCTTGCCTAAGGCTGACATTAAGTTGAAAACTGAGAAAGGAGATGCCTATCATGTTAAAACCGATGTGTTTAAACAGTTCATGTGGTATGCCTATCCGGGAGAAGGTGCGCTGGTCGTGTTAACCCCGGAACAAGTCCGTAAAGTTCAACAAATGAATAAAAACGGAAACACCCCGAGAGATTTGAAGGAATTTGCGTTTGAAGTAGAGAAGGAAGTAGAGATTGGATACGATAATGTGGTTGGACAAGACAGCCTCAATCGCTTTGAAAACAAGCAGAAGCCCAAAAAGAAAAAGAAGAAAAAACCTAGAAATCCAAACCAACCGGTATCCAATGCATAGGAGCTTCTTTAGATTGATTGCTGTTTTTTTTAGTGCAGTTTTTTTACTGTGTTCATGCGGTTCTGATGCCGTATTCAACCAATCTGTCGCGATTTCAGACCACGCATGGAAAGATAATTTTCACCCTACGTTTAAGGTTAAAATCACAGATACCCTGAGCACGCATGATTTTGTGCTTACCATAAGAACGACCGTCGATTACCCCTACGCAAATTTGTGGTTGTACTTAACCATCAATGGTCCGATGGGAAAGTCGCAAAGGTTTCCTTTAGAAATTGTTACGGCGGATGCTACCGGTAAATGGACGGGGGATAAAAGCGGTTCGTTGGTTTCGTTCTCTAAATTATTCATGCACGATAAATTCCCGAAAAAAGGTACCTATACCTTAAGCTTTGAACAAGCGACAACCCAGAAAACATTGACTGAAGTGGTGGATGTGACCTTGGATGTCTATACCGCTGAAAATAAACAATAATGCGCTATCCGTGTTTAACCTTGCCGCAATTGGAGGCACTTGAAACGGATTTTGTGGCGTTTTTAATTGTGAATGGGGTTGAGGGAGAAACGTGGAAAACGTTAAACGAAACGAATCCTTCAAATGCACAAGAATTAGCTAATTTGTTTAGTCAAGTAGTTTGGGAAAAGGTGGTTAAAGAGACGAGGTATGTAAAACGAGTCAGCGAAACTGAACGTATATTTGGGTGTTTAGCGGAAGAACAAGGGATCCTACTCATGGGTCAACAAAATCCAAGCGGGTGGGCGTTCCACAAGGCAAAGAAACACTGGGGGGGCAAGCGAGAATCTGAAGTGTTCACCCTGCTTCAACAAGGGTTTGAGCGCTCGAATGAGCAGGAATTTACGGAAATAAGTCAATTAATAAAAACAACATAAAACAATGAAAAAAATACTTTTTTTAAGCATGTTAAGCATCGGTTTATCCGGTGTAGTTGCACAAATTAACGCACCAAAGGCAAGTCCTGCCTGTAAGCTTGAACAACGAGTAGGCTTAACTGATATCAGCATTAGTTATTCGCGCCCTGCGGTAAATGGTCGAACAATCTTCGGTGATTTAATTCCGTTTGATGCCTACTGGAGGCTAGGGGCAAATGAAAACACCAAATTCACAACGTCTGATGCCTTATTTTTCGGTAAGGATACCTTGCCCGCAGGCACCTATGCACTCTTCGCAATGCCCGGAAAAACTTCGTGGAAGTTAGCCTTCTATACCGAGTTTGGTAATTGGGGCATGCCGCCCGTTTGGGAACAAACAAAGGTTGCACTCGAACTTGTTGCACCTGTAAGCGCGCGCGTCGACCTTACTGAAAATTTAACCATCGGTTTGGATCAATTGGAAAACAGTGGAGCCGAATTGTTTATTACATGGGACCATGTGTCGGTGAAATTTCCGTTCACCATGAATACAAAAGATAAAGTATTGGCGTCGATTCAAAAAACCATGAACGGACCAAGCGCTAATGATTATCATACGGCTGCTAAATTCTATTTGGACGAAAAAATCAATAACAAACAAGCCTTGGAATGGGTTGAAAAAGCAATCGTGCTAAGAGCAGAAGCGTATTGGATGCTACGAACAAAATCATTGATTCAAGCAGAACTCGGTCTGTATACAGAGGCTATAAAAACTGCGGAACAGTGCATTAAATTGGCTGAAGCCGACGGAGACACCTCCTACGTAAATCAAAGCAAAAACTCCATTACAGCTTGGAAAAAGCAGAAATAATCCATGCCTCGACTCAAGGAGTTTCTTTTATTACATGGCATTATTTTTCTCTGGGGTTTTACCGGCATAATTGGTAAATTACTACATCAAGAATCCTTCATTATTGTTTGGTATCGGGTATTTATTGCCTCCCTCGGTTTATTGGTGTATTTGTGGTTTACTAAATCGAGTTTTAGCGTAAAACGAACGCATATATTACCCGTAGTTTTGGTGGGGATTGTGGTCGCACTGCATTGGATTACTTTCTATTATGCAATTCAAATCTCCACAGCCTCTTTAGGTATTTTGTGCCTCGCAACTACTACCGTGCATGTGGTTTGGTTGGAACCGCTCATCATGAAAACAGCATTTCAATGGAAGAAATTATTCTTTAGTTTAATGGTGGTTGCTGGGGTAGCGTTTATTGCAAGAGATTTTAAAGGGGATGTATTACTGGCCACTGGAATCGGTTTATTAAGTGCCTTACTCGCGGGCATTTTTTCGGTTTCGAATGCGAAGCTTTCTCAGACCATACCCGCCCCAATTTTGTCTTTTTATGAATTGACTACCGGGTGGGTGGGCATTTCTCTATACTTGCTAATCACTCAGGTGCCTGCGAAGATGTTTTACCTTTCATGGAGCGATTTGTGGTGGCTCTTATTCCTCGGATTGGTGTGTACCTCCTTTGCCTTTATTGTAGCCATTAATTTAGTAAAAAAGTTAGGTGCATACACGGTTTCTTTAACCATTAATTTGGAGCCCATTTACACGATGATTCTTGCTGTAGTATTGCTCAATGAACACAAAATATTATCGATCGAGTTTTATGTGAGTGCGTTTTTAATTATTGGAGCCTTGTTGTTAAATGCATGGCTTAGTAGAACGCCTAAAGAAATAATTAGTTAATTTAGACCCGTGTTGAATCGATTAATTTTAGGATGCTTAGCTGCAGTTGTTTTTTTAGTAACTGTAGGTATTCCAATTTTTCAACACGACTGTAGAGCAACGAATTCGCATGATACGACATGGTTTTCATTTTCGGAATCACATTGCGAAGATGAACCAAAATCAGCCTGCTGTAACATAGATCAAACCGATTGTTGCTCAGTGAATAGCACGATCATTGCACTCAAAGTAGATCAGGAAAATGCAACCTTCCTTCCTAAATTATCGATAGCTTTAGAGGACTTAACAATTCCAGTATACACCCATTCTAGAGAGTTTTTATGCATTGTAAGTCAACCGATAGTTAACTTATCGGTTCCCCCACCGCTGATTCGTTCAGGGGTCTCCTTATTGAAATTTATTCAACGTTTTAGATTATAGGATTCGACAAATTTATTGTTGAACGTATAATTTAAAAACTCATGAAAATTAAATATTTATTATTTTTCCTTTTTGCTGTAGTCCTTTTAACTCCATCAGTTGCGCAACTACATGGCTTTATTCGCGGGGTGAATTTGTCTGATACCCTGGCCTTGAATGGCGCAAAAATCAAACTGCTACATGCTAAAAAGGCCACTTTTAGTGATTCGGAAGGCAAGTTCGAATTATATCTTGGAAAACGATTTCCTGATACCTTGGTGATACTCAGTACGGGGTACCGGCCAGACACCATCTTGCTTTCCGAAAAAGACCGATTCGGAGCAATTTCAATTGTATTGTTTAGTGATCAACTGCAGCCAGAAGTACTGGTAGAGCGCAAGGCGGGAAATGGCACCATGAAAATTAGCATTGCTCAAGTAGAGCGCATTAGTCATGGAGAATTAAAACGAGCGGCTTGTTGTAATTTATCGGAGTCGTTTGAAACAAATGCCTCGGTAGATGTCAATTTAACGGATGCAGTGTCCGGCGCACGGAAAATACAGTTACTTGGACTTGATGGGGTGTACACCCAATTCCAATTGGAGAATGTTCCTTTTCTACGGGGCTTAGAAACAGCCTTTGGAATGCAGTCATTTTCTGGTATTTGGCTTGATGGTATACAGATTTCAAAAGGAACAGGTTCCGTAGTGAATGGGCATGAATCTATGGCCGGCCTCATCAATTTAAGTGTAAAAAATCCCTTTGATGCGGAGCGTTTACTCGTTAATGTTTATGGAAATCGTTTTGGTAGACTTGAATCCAATGTTATTCTTAGCCATCGAATCAATGAGCGATGGGCTTCTTCCTTGCTGTTAAATGGTGCCTTGAATCAAACCAATATTGATGAAAATAGCGATGGATTTTTGGATTTACCACAATTTAAGAATGTTTCTGCACTCAATAAATGGCAGTTTAATGGAGAAAAAATGGAGGCCCAGTTTTCGGTATATGGCTATTACGATGACCGATTTGCTGGACAGTCTCCTTTTTCCCCCGCTTTATTCCCTTTTCATATGGTCTTGTCGAATCAACACCTGGAGGCAACTGCCAAAACTGGTTTTTTCGGAAAACGCCCCGGGGAATCGCTCGGGATAATTAACCATGTTAAACTGCATCGAACGGGTGGTTTTTTTGGTGGAAATGCCATCGGAGGGCAGCGGATGTGTCGCGGAGAAGAAAAACGGTATTTCTTGTCAATAAATTATGACCGATCAAGCTTCGATGGGATTCATCATTTAAAAACGGGTACTTCTTTAACCTTGCTAGAAATGGACCAACAAACCGATCTTAATTTTCAGTATCGAAGTGAGGTTACGGTTGGTCCCTTTGCGGAATATGCCTTGCGTTTAAATCGCTTGTCGTTACAGCTGGGTGCGCGATCTGATTATCACACCTTGTTTGGTTGGTTTTTCGTACCAAGGCTTCACGCAAAATTTGCCCTGACTCCAAAAACGGATATCCGACTAAGCGGTGGCAAGGGTTGGAGGGTTCCTAACTTTCTAATGGAAAACAATGTGCTTATGGCAAGCAATAAGACATGGATTCTTCCCAGCGAAGGCGTGTTGCCAGAAATATCTTGGAATATTGGAGCTTCCGTGGCTTCAGAGTTCAACATTTCAAAACGAAAAGCAACCCTAACGATAGATGCATATTATACTTGGTTTGAACGGCAATTAACAATAGATCGTGATATCGCTCCTGATAACCTTGTTTTTAGGTATGTAGAAAATCAATCAACCGCACTCGCATGTCAAGCAGAAATGGACGTGGCGCTTTCTAAACAACTAAGCGTGCGTGCGGCCTATAAATTTTTGAACGTTCAATCCTTATATAATGGCACCATGCAGCAGCAGACGATGATTCCAACCCATCGCTTGCTATTTACCACCTCGTGGACATCAAAAAACAAGCGCGTGCAAGCAGATCTCACGGCGAACATTGTCGGCCCAATGCGCATGCCACATAACCATTCCGCCGCTGGAATGGCATTTTCTCCGTGGTATCCCTACCTCTTTGGACAAGTGTCATATCAATGGAAAAAAATTAAAGTGTATATTGGTCTAGAAAACATACTGAATGTGAAACAACCGAATCCAATCATATCAGCCCAAGATCCGCAAGACCCAAGCTTTGATGCCACCATGGTTTGGGGACCAATTACAGGGATAAATGTATATGGGGGTTTAACGTATCAATTAAAACAAAAAAAACAATGAAAAAGCTACTTGTACTCGGTGTACTTATGTGTACCCTTTCTGCCTTTGCTCAGTCGAAAAAAAATATAACCGATACGGCATACATTAAGACCTCCGCCTTGTGCGGTGACTGCAAAGAACGGATTGAATCTACCTTAAATTTTAAAAAAGGGGTGAAATTTTCCGAGTTGAACCTGGATACTAAAATTGCTATCTGTGTTTATAAACCCTCAAAGGTAAGCCTAAGCGAACTGAGGCTTGCGTTGGTTGGTGTAGGATATGATGCAGACGACATGAAAGCAGATCCTGAAGCGGTAAAATTACTACCGAAGTGCTGTCAGCCGGGGGGGCATTAAGTTATAAACGATTACCCGAATTAATTAACAATTCCGCTGAAGTCGGATAGACATTGAGTACCTTCGCAGCGCAATGAGCGATGCAATACAACACGAATGCGGGATCGCCCTCCTGCGGCTAAAAAAAGACCTGTCTTTTTACCTTGAAAAGTATGGGACAGCATTTTATGGATTAAATAAAATGCAGTTATTAATGGAAAAACAGCACAACCGCGGGCAGGACGGTGCTGGAATTGCAAACATCAAATTAAATGTGCAGCCAGGGGAACGGTACATCAGCCGCGCCCGCTCCATAGAAACCAATCCCATTCAAGATTTGTTCGGCCAAATTGGGTCTAAATTCAACCAACTTGCATCTGAGTCCCCAGAAAAATTAAAAGATGTTGCTTATTTAAAGAAACATGCCGGATTTACAGGCGAATTGTTTCTGGGTCACCTACGATATGGCACCTTTGGTCGAAATTCGATTGAAAGTTGTCACCCCTTCCTTCGACAAAACAATTGGATGACAAGGAATTTAGTCCTTGCTGGGAATTTCAATTTAACGAATGTCGATGAATTGTTCGATTCATTACTGGCGCTAGGTCAACATCCAAAAGAGAAGTCAGACACGGTGACCGTTTTAGAAAAAATCGGGCATTTTCTCGATGTAGAGAACGATCGGCTCTATGCCAAATTTAAGTCTGAAGGATTTTCAAAACCTGAGATTTCAACCAAGATTGGGGAGCACTTAGATTTAGTTTCTGTGCTTCAGAAATCCTCCAATAAATGGGACGGTGGGTACGCTATGGCGGGCTTAATCGGTCATGGAGACGCCTTTGTACTGAGAGACCCAGCGGGTATTCGTCCGGCATTTTATTATGAAGACGAGGAGGTGGTTGTAGTTGCCTCCGAACGGCCAGTGATACAAACGGTGTTTAATTTAAAAGAACATCAAGTAAAGGAATTAGAACCTGGTTGTGTCTTGCTTATTCCAAAAGAAGGAAAGGTGTCGGAAAAACAGGTTTTACCCCAGCTCACCCTCAAGAAATGTTCGTTTGAACGGATCTATTTTTCAAGGGGTTCCGATGCAGATATTTATAAAGAGCGCAAAAACTTGGGTAGAAACATCGTCCCACAAGTAATGGATGCCATCGATGGAGACATCGAAAACACCGTGTTTTCATTCATTCCGAATACCGCAGAGGTTTCTTTCTATGGAATGATGAAGGGAGTGGAGGACTTTCACAACCTTGAAAAAGCAAATGCCATATTAGCCTTAGGCCCAAATCCTAGTTCAGAATCAATTACTCAAATTATTGAAGGCAGAGCTCGGATTGAGAAAATCGCAATCAAAGATGCGAAATTGAGAACGTTTATTACCCAAGATGATTCTCGCGATGATTTGGTCACGCATATAT
>Ga0247843_1000759_pt1 | contig 72841 bp, 67 predicted proteins | sample LaCruzMarch2017__FD_192420 | JGI IMG/M metagenome (GOLD analysis project Ga0247843, IMG submission 192420) | Freshwater microbial communities from meromictic Lake La Cruz, Castile-La Mancha, Spain - LaCruzMarch2017_8m | ecosystem: Environmental > Aquatic > Freshwater > Lake | place: Spain...
CGATGACCAGCCTGCGAGCACGATGCCGTACACGCCCAGGGAGGCGATGGCGAAGATGTAGAGCGGCCCGACATTGAGGTCGGCGATGACCGCCTTGACCGGCTGGCTGAACTGGCCCGCGCCCAGCCAGGACAAAAGCGGATTCAGGATGCTGAGGTCTAGCTCGCTACCAAAAGGCAGCACAGCGCAGGTCATCAGCGCTGGGACCATCGTCAGGCAGGGGGCAAGCCAGTAGTAGAAGGTGTTCACCGTGCGCGGGGTGAAGTCCTCTTTGAGCAGAAATTTCAGGCCGTCCGCCAGCGGCTGCACCAGCCCGCCGATGCCGAGAACCTGGATGTCCTTTTTGAATCCCAGCAGCGTCAGCGGAATCCCGACCCGGTTTGGCCCCACGCGATCCTGGATGATGGCGGAAAAACGCCGTTCCGCATACACGCTGTAGGCCACCATGGGCAGGATGACCAGAAAGGTCAGGAAGACGATCTTCACCACAGAGGTGATGAGGAAAGCGAGATCAAAACTGGCGAGGAGTGCTGCCATGCGGGCAGGTCATTATCAGGAAGGCTTTAGCAGCAGCAACCCGAATTTGTGAAAAATTTCACAAGCTCGCTTTTAAAAGGGCGGTGGCAGGCCTGGCGAAAGCAGGCGGGGGTTCTTCAAGCGCGTTCATGCAGCGCCTGTGTGAGTGAAGGTCGTGCTTGACGGTCAGAAGGGAACTGGACACTGAGCACCACCGCCTTTCCTCCCCCCATGACCCCGCCCCCTTTCACCCGTGCCATTGTCTTCGGAGCTGGAAGCTGGGGCACGGCGCTGGCGGCACTGCTGGACCAGCGTGGCTTCCGTGTGCAGTTCTGGGGGCGGGACCAGGAGTTGATGGAGGGAATCCAGGCCACGCGGCACAATGCGCGTTACCTGCCGGGGCTGGAACTGCGGGAGGGCATACACGCCACCGCCGAACTGGGCGCGCTGGAGCCTGCGGACATGCTCGTCTTCGTTGTGCCCTCCAAAGGCATCCGCGAAACCGCGCGGCTGGTGGCGGAGACGGCGGTGGGCAGGCAGGCGCGGGTCGTGGTGTCTTGCGCGAAGGGGATCGAGCTGCATTCCTGTCGGCGGATGAGCGAGATCATCGGGGAGCATCTGCCGGACATCCCGCGCGTGGTTTTGACCGGACCGAATCATGCGGAGGAGGTGGCGCTGCGCCTGGCCACCGCCGCCGTGGTGGCCTGTGAGGATGAGGCGACTGCGCTGGAGGTGCAGGGCTGCTTCACGCTGCCGTGGTTCCGCAGCTACACGAGTGATGACGTCATCGGTGTGGAGTGGGCGGGGGCGATGAAGAATCCGTATGCCATCGCTGCGGGCATCGCGCTCGGACTGCGGCTAGGAGACAATGCCATCGCCGCGCTGGTGACGCGCGCGCTGGCGGAGATGGTGCGCCTGGTTGTGGCGATGGGCGGGCGCGCGGAGTCCTGCTATGGCCTGGGCGGTGTGGGGGATCTGATGACGACCTGCTACTCCGAGCACAGCCGCAACCACCGCGTGGGCAGGCTGCTGGGGGAGGGGATGCCGCTGGCGGACATCATCGCCAGCACGCGCATGGTGGCAGAGGGCGTGCCAAACACGATCAGCCTGCACCAGGCCGCCCGCGCGAAGGAGGTGCGCACGCCGCTGCTGGATGAGATATACGCCATGCTGCATGAGGGCAAGCCCCCGCGCGAGGCGATGCGCGCTCTGCTGTCCCGCGATCCGCGGCCGGAGACGGAGTAGGCCGCGCTTCTGTGCTTCACTGCCGGTGCCCATGGAAAAGACTGAAGCAATCCTCATCGGCCGCACGCGCTGGTCGGAGACGAGCCTGATCGTGCAGTGGTGCGGGCCGGAGACGGGCCTCTTTCGCACCGTGGCTAAGGGGGCGCTGAGACCGAAGTCGCCCTTCATCGGCCTGCTGGACCTCTTTGTCTCCGTGGAGCTGCGCTACGCACGCGCGAAGTCGGGCGACCTGCACACGCTGGCGGAGGCGCGTTGGACGAACCCGCGCCTGGGCCTGCGCACCAGCTACGGGCGCGTGCTTGCGGCGACGTATCTGGTGAAGCTGATCACGCTGGTTGTGGAGCCGCATTCCCCCATCCCCGCCATCCACAGCGTGCTGGCAAAGGCGCTGGACTACCTGGCCGATCACGATCCCAGCCCCGCGTTGCTGGAGCGTTTTGAGCTGCGGCTGGCGGAAGATCTGGGCCTGATCGGTGCCGGGGGCGCTGCGACGGGCGAGGCGGCGCGGGCCATTGAGGAGAGTTTTCACCGCAGGCTGCCCGTGCAACGAAGGCAGGTGCTGGAGTGGATCGCGGCACACACGGCGCGGGAGGGGTGAGGGTGTTGTTACTCGTCCTCGAAAAGCCACCTGCTAGAGATCGTCACGTTCAAAGATTCGGGGACGAGTAAGGGGACGAGTAGGAGGATGGGGACGGTGGCAGAACCTCGCCCTTTTTTCCTGGCGCTGTGGTATGTCTCTGGGATACATACTCGGACATGAATCCGGCAGTGGCGATCCTTATGTGCTTGGCAGGCGGCTATGTGAGCGGCGCGGTTCCCTTTGGCTACCTGGCTGGCAGGCTCAGGGGGCTGGACATCCGTCAGCATGGCAGTGGGAACATCGGTGCCACGAATGCACTCCGCGTGCTGGGGAAAGGGATCGGCATCCCGGTCTTCATCCTGGACATGGTGAAGGGCTGGCTGCCCGTGGTTCTGGCAGCCGCGTGGCTGGCAGGCCAGGGGCACCCGGTGACGTTGGTGTCGGCGGGCGCGGTGCTGACCGGGTTCGGGGCGGTGTTGGGGCACATGTTCACTTTCTGGCTCCAGTTTAAAGGTGGCAAGGGCGTGGCCACCACCGCTGGGGTGCTGCTGGGAATCGCGCCGCTGGCGATGCTGGGCGGGCTAGTGGTGTGGCTGATCTTCTTCTTCACCCTGCGCTATGTCTCCCTCGCCTCCATGATGTCCGGTGTGGGCGTGGTGGTGACGATGCTCGTCCTGATGCTCCGCAGCGGCCAGTGGGACTGGGTGATGCTGGGCTTCGGCGTGCTGGTCATGATCCTCGTCTTTGTTCGCCATAGATCAAACATCTCGCGCATCCTCGCAGGCACGGAGCCAAAGGCGGGGCGGCAGAAAGAGTAGGCCCAAGCGGGACTCCCGCATACGGTCAGTCGGCTCTCGTTTAGTTTATGGTGCGGGCTGGTCTCTGATCCTTGCCATGCGCCTCAGTATGCAAGCACAGCGGCACACTTTTTGCCTTGTCAACATTGCTGGCCTCGAAGTAGAAAGGTGGTGATCACGGCCAGAGCAACAAGCTACTATCCAACACTATGAAAACGAAACGCCTAGCTTCTATCATCGAAACCCTCGAACCGCGCCTCGCCCCAGCAGGCACCGTTTTACTAACCACGGCGGGCGGCGTTCTCACTATCACAGGGGATCCCCTTGGCAACACGATCCGCATCGCAGAGCTTAGCAGTGGCACGTCTTGGAACATTGTGGATCACTTCGGAACGGGGACGCTATTCAGCCTTAATGGTGCAGCGCCAGTAGCCTCTGTCATCTTTCCGTCCGCATTATCCATCAAGGCCACCCTCAATGGGGGAGATGACACGCTGCGACTTCAAGGCATTGATCTCGGCGGCACACTCAATGTCCTGGGCAATGATGGCGCAGACTTTATCAGTCTTTTTGACACAAAGGTCTTTGGCGCGGCTACCCTGGATACTGGTAACGGTGCAGATACAGTATCGCAAGAGCAAGCGATTTTTATGAGCACCTACTCACTGAAAACTGGCACCGGTATAGATACTGTGTCGTTCCTAGGCGGTGTCGCGGTTTTTGGGCGCGGACTGACGGTGGATTTAGGCAGTGACTCGAACTTCTTTTCGGTGAGTGCGGACGAGTTGAATGTCTTTGGTAACGTCAATGTCACAGCCGCAGGCGGTGTGGGGGCCGCACAGGACCTTGTCTTCGGATCTGCAGATGGTTTTGTCTCTGGCAGCGTGACACTGAAAACGGTCCTGGGAGATGCCAGCTTCAAGATCAATTCAGATGTGGATGATTTTCTGACGGTGACGGGTGGAGTACTGTTGCAGTCCGCTGCGGGTACGGATGTTTTCACTCTGGCGGGCACCGTTCGTATCGGAACTGCCCTGAACTTCCTGGCCGGAGCTGGGACCAACTCAGTCAACTCCGTCTCACTCGCTGCGATGAAGCTGGGCAGTCTGACTTACACAGGCGGGGCAAACGACGACAACTTCAACCTCCGGGGGACGGATGTTTTCATCGCTGGCAATGTCACCATCAATGGCCTGGCAGGAACGAATAGTTTTGAGATTATTACGACGCGGTTTAACAGCACAGGGAGTCTGCTTTACACGGGCGGAGACGGTACCGATACCTTCAATATCAGATCCACAGAATCAAACATTGGTGGTCAATTCAACTTCAAGGGCGGCAATGGCAGCAACACTGCCAGCTTTCAGCCGACAGAAGGCAGGCTTGGCTCCTTTGCCTATACGGGCGGGACTGGATCAGACAATGCAGCGATCGGCAACATCGGAGGCTTCAGCAACCAGATCAGACTCCTCGGCAATGTCAGTATGATGACTGGGGCTGGTTCATCCATCATCAATGTGTATGACAGCATTTTCTTGGGCACCTTCACGGCTTCCAGCATGGTCGGTGTCGGTGGTTCTGATTTTTTTGATGTCAATGATTCAACCTTCATGGGGGCGGTCAATCTGAGTCTATTGGGGGATGCGAACGCCTTTGTGGACATCAACAATGTGAATGCGCACTCGACCGTGAAGATCGGTACGGGCGGAGGCAGTGACACGGTAAAGCTCGACACTGACTTCTTCAATCCAGGGACGAAATCCATCTTCTCTGGAGCGGTCACAATTCTGCTCGGCGCAGGCGATGACACCTTCAATGCCGGAGAATTCGGTCCAGTGGCAAATGTCGGATGTGACTTCAATGCATCCCTGCTGGTGGATGGCGGGCTGGGTGCTGACACAGCCAATTTTATTGCCGCGACCTTTGGCAATACTTTCTTGATTCCTATCACCGCTGCGCACCGCCCAGGAGTGGAGACTTTTAACTGAGTTGAAGCCCGGGCAAACTTCACATTTGCCAGACAATCTATTCCTCACTGGCCCGTGCCAACGGGCCAGTGTTTGAGAGGCGGCAGCCGCCGGATTAAATTCGCCGCTTTGCACATCTTGCTTCACAACCGTACAGCAGGCTGCTAGGAAGTTAATTGTCCAGCAACTTCACCAACCCTAGTCATCATTGATTATGAAAATAACATCTCCTGCCTTGCACTCCAGCATTGAGCTATTGGAACTCCGTCTGGCTCCTGCCGGAATAGTCAGCGTCAGCACTGCTGGCGGCATACTCACGCTGACTGGGGATAACTTCAGTAACGTCATCGAGATCAACCCCAGTGGCTTTGGCGACTGGGACATCCTGGATCCAGGCGCTACTGGCACCATGTTCAGCCTGAATGGAGCCGCTCCATTGGCCGCTCTCGCTGTTCCGATTCTACAGTCGGTGAAGATCACCCTCAATGGAGGTGATGACCAGTTGACTCTCAACAATCTGGCCATCAACAACACGTTGAACATCCTCGGCAATGACGGCGTGGACACGATTAGCCTCAGCGGACTTCAGGTCAACGGCATCACGAGCATGGATACCGGCAACGGCGCGGACGTCTTCACCCAGAGCAACAGCATCTTCACCAACACCTACACCCTGAAGACCGGCGGCGGTGTTGACTCAGTCCAAATTTCGGGCGCAGTCGGCTTCTTTGGCCGTGGCATGACGGTGGATTTGGGCACGGATGGAAACACCTTCAGTCTAGACGTCACAGAGCTGGATGTGTTTGGTTCTCTGAATGTCAGCGCCACGGGTGCCCTTGCTGCGGTACAAAACTTTACCCTTGCGGCAGCGGACGGTTTTGTGTCCGGCAGCGTCGTGATGAAGAACACCACAGGTGCTTCCAGCATGTCTATTGGTAACGTCATCGGGGATAGCCTGCGCATCACCGGCGGCCTGACCCTACAGGGGGCCGCTGGCAACGATAGCTTCATTCTGAATCAAAACCTCACGGTCGGAGGCGCTCTGACAATCCTCTCCGGGGCGGGGTCGAATGCGGTTCAGACATTCAATCTCGCTAACTTGAAAGCTGGTAGTCTAGTTTACACAGGCGGAGCTGACAGCGACACCTTCACCCTGAACGGAGTGAACGTACTCATCGGCGGCAATGCCACCTTCAATGGCGGTGCCGGCTCAAATTCCTTCAATGTCAGCACCGTCGGTGCATTCAGGGTCGGGGGTAGCCTCGCCTACATCGGCGGCATCGCTAGTGACACAGCACAAATTACTACCGCAGATGCATTCATCGGTGGGCTATTCAGCTACAACGGCGGCAACGGCAGCAACCTAGCCTCCTTTGCCCCTACCAATGGCACAGCGGGTTCCATCAACTTCACGGGCGGCACTGGCACTGACATCTTCGATGTCGGGAATTACCTGGGCACATCTGTCCTGGTGAAGGTGCTCGGCAACGTCTCCCTGAACAGTGGCACCGGCAGTTCGTTCATTACCACCAACGATGCCAATATCTTTGGTTCTTACACAGTGAACAGCATGGCAGGAGCCGCTTCCGCAGACCAACTGACGGTGGACGACTCCAGCTTCCACGGCGCAGTGATCGTCAACCTCGCCGGAGATGCCCTGGCGCAGGTGGACTTCGACGATGTCTTCGCAAGCACGACCGTGAGCATCTCCACTGGCGGCGGCAATGACACTGTGCGGCTCGATGCCAGTCTTGTCGCTCCAACCATCCGTAGCAACTTTATCGGTACGGTGCGTGTGCTGCTGGGGGCTGGCAATGACAGCTTCGAGGCTGGAGACTTCAGCAGCACGCTCAATGTCGGCTGCAACTTCTTCTCGACCATCTTTGTAGATGGTGGGACGGGAGCCGACACAGCCGACTACATCGCCCCTGCGTTCAACAACTTCTTCAACGTTCCCGTCACCGCCGCGCACCGCCCAGGAGTGGAAACCTTCAACTAAAGCGCTGCCGATCTTCCAGCCTGCCACACCCTACTGGTGGCAGGCAACAGTAGCCATCTCGCTCCTGCGAGATGAGCCACACGCACCGCTAGCCAATTCATCCCATCCTCACTAAAGCGCCACGCAGCAGCGCTGTGCTCAGATCAACTTGCAGGAGCGAGTTGGCCAAGCTGCTGCGCCCACGGGCCAGTGTTTAAAACGATGTTCGGCACCAGCTCGCGCCACGCGGGGTCGCCGAGGCGGATCATCTGGCGGATGTCGGCGCTGGACTGGAAGAGGCAGTCCTCCAGGCCGTCCTTGATGACATGGACACAGCCGGTGTCCAGCATGTAGCGCAGCAGGTGCGCCTGCTCGCGGGTGACGTGCGCGTCCATAGCATTGCGGATGTGACCGGTCATGGGGTCGCCTGCGGGATAGACGTAGAGGCGGACGCGGTTGCGGAAAAGCCGGCCGAAGGCCTCCAGCAGCCCGCCCTCCAGATCGGTGTACCAGCGTTCGTTAAAGAGCTCCTCAAACAACGGCAGACCCAGCACGATGCCGACCGGCTCCTGCGTATGGCGGGAGAGAAAGGCACTCAGGCGGTGAAACTCCGCGTACTTGGAGATGAGGACGTTTTTGCCCAGTGATTGGAGGATGTCTGCACGGGCCAGGAAGTGGTCATACTCCACCGAGCAATCGTCCATGCACAGGAGGTTGTGCATCGTGATCTCCAGAATTTCCAGGTGTCCCTCCGCAGCGGTGCCAAAGTCCTGGGCAAAGGCCGCACGCCCACGGTCCAGCATGTCCAGATTCACCCGCGTGATGGGGTCAAAGGTGCCGCGGCTGAGGAAAACGGGCTTTTTGTACAGCACATCGGAGGCCTGCCAGATTTCGCCATTGGCACCAAAGAGTGCTGCGTCTGCCAGGTCACTGCGCACCAGTTCCAGAGCCACCAGCCGGTCCTGAAAAATGGGCAAGGCAAAAGCCGGGCCGCTGAAGTCAACCATGTCAATCTCCACCCGCCAGCGTGTCAGCTCGTCCATCAGGCTGCGCAGGAAGGTCGGCAGGTGACCACGCAGATGAAAGGCCGCGTAGAGCAGGTTCACGCCGAGGATGCCCAGAGCCTCCGCTTGGCGCTGGTTGGTGGCATCTAGCAAGCGGACATGGAGTTGGATGTCATGGGCTGGCCCCAGCGGCTCGGTTTGAAAGCGCACCCCCATCCAGCCGTGGCACTCCTCTTTCGTATCGCGAAAGCCCCTGGCGCGCACCGTATCGGCCAGTGCGAAGAAAGTGATCTTCTCTCCGCGCTTTTCTCTGAGCCGATCTTGAACGATCTGGTACTCGTGGTCCAGCATCGCCGTCATTCGCTGGCGGGAGACATAGCGCGCGCTCTTGCCATAGATGGCGTCGCTGAAAGTCATGTCATAGGCGGACATGGTCTTCGCCACTGTGCCGGACGCGCCGCCCGCGCGGAAGAACCAGTTGGCGATCTCTTGCCCGGCCCCGATCTCGGCAAAGGTGCCGTACACCCGCTGGGCGAGGTTGATCTTGAGGGCTTTTTCGAGCGTGCCTGGGCGGTCGGGGGGAGTGCCGTTCATGCGTGCGCGCAGAATACCTCGCACCCGGCATTCGGGAAGCGAAGAATCAGCCGTCACGTATCTTTTGCATTGACGCCAGGGCCACTGTCAGGCTAGATACTCTACTCCCGCAGTGCGGGACACAGTTTTGGTGAGGTGGCTGAGTGGTCGAAAGCACATCTTTGCTAAAGATGCGTAGCCTTAACAGCTACCGAGGGTTCGAATCCCTCCCTCACCGCCACTCTGCACCACCCGGGCCGCCGAGCAGGATTAATTCCTTCGGGAAGCGTAGCCGCTCACGACCAGAATCCGCTTCGAGCTGCCAGACATGATTGAAGATGAGCTGGGCATCTTTGATCTCCAAGTCGGCAGGCACAGTAGGCTTGGGGGAGGTTTCGGGTACTGGGGAAGACGTGGATGGGCTTATCGCAGGGAGCGCGACTTGCCAAGTTCATCGTTTCCGATCTCGCCGTCTGCCATGGTCGTGCCTGCATCAAAGGCACGCGGGTGATGGTTTACATTTCACGCGTGAGGAATGTTTCCCCCCTCGCCGCCTGACATGAGATTAAAAAACCGACGAGCATTTGTCCGTGACCTTGGCGGAGCTGCACAGACAGCACGGCCACGACGCAACGATTCTCTGGAATCGGCCTCGTGGGCTTTGCCGTGATCATGCATCGGCCACGATCAAATGACGCTTCCACCGACCGGTGGCCAGATGAGGCGAAACCGGGGTCGTCGGGCAAAAGACCTTGGTCGTTTGCTAAAATACCGGAGTCGTTTGTCAGTCAACCTTGATCGTTCGTGAGGCGACCTTGTCCGCATGGCAAACGACCTAGTCCGTTTCAGTAGTGACCCTGGTCGTCTTGAAAATGCCCCTTTCTGTTTCAATGACGACCTCGTCCGTTTCGCCTACGACCCAGGTCGTTTGGCAAACGCCCCGTTCCGTTTTACCTGCGACCTGGGTCGTGCTGGCGGCGGAATGGGGTGTTCAGGAAACGGAACGGGGCGTTGCAGAGGCTACGCGCCGGGTTTGGCGGGCGGAGCGGCAGGCCGCGTGGTGCCGCCGTTGGCGCTCTGGCTGCCGATGAGGCTGGCACGCAGGCCGCGCAGCTTTTCTGTCAGGGCATGGGACTTGCCGAGGAGCCCTTCCACGGTGGAGACAGCACCGGTGGCTGCTGCGTAGTTCTCCGTGCGCAGCTTCTGCTCTGCGGCCACCTTCTCGGCGAGTTCCTCGGCGACTTTCTCCCGCTCGGCGTGGGCCGCCTCGATGAGCGGGCCGGCGTCGGTGAGTTGTTTGACGAGGTTTGCCGGGTCGAAGCCCTTGGTCTTGAGTTCCGCCGCATAGGGTTGCAGGGCGTCCGCCACTTTGCCGATGTAGCTGTCTTTGAGCGGGTCATTGAGGTCTGCCATAAACGTGTGTGATTTCTAAGTTCAAGGTGAACACCAGCGGATCATCCGCGGGAGTCCGGGAATGATTTTGCCAAAAACCAGACCACGACGGCAAGATCGTTTTTTGCGCTTGGTCCGTTCGCTTTGGCCGTGCGCCACGTGTCATCCGGCAGGGTGTTCAGGGAATTTTGCAACAGTGCCGCATCTTGTTGCCCTGCGTCGGGTGACGGACGATTCGCTCGATCATTTTCCTGCCTTCTATCATTCTCTCCCCGCACCTTTAGACGATGTGTTTTCACTTCATGCGCGGCTCCGCACAGGTGCGCTGCCCTGTTGATATTCTGTCAGTTCCGTCACAGGCAAACAGCACTCGACATTTCCTCGATGACAGTCATCCTATCAATGCATTGCTCACGAGCGTCGCGTTTTCGTTCCCCCACAACATCAGCGGATGCTTTGCCGGGCTGGAGGGAAGGTGCGGCGCGAATTCTCTCCTGAAGGAAACCATCATGAAATTCTGCTTCTGGCGCGCCTGCACCTTTTTGTTTCTGACTGTCACCACCACCAATGCCTGGGCTCAGTCACCAGAGATCGCCATCAGCGGCAATGGCAATAACATCACCCTAGGCAGCGCCGCCCCGGCCAGGGCAAATCACACCGACCTCGGCGTCGCACCAGTGGGCGCTGGCGGCAACGCCCGAACCTTCACCATCACCAACAGCGGCAATGCGGATATCCTCCTGCCGGGCACACCCAGGGTGCTCATCGGTGGTGCCAACGCGGGCGATTTCGGGGTGACTCTCCAGCCGTCTTCGCCCGTGGCTGCCGCAGGTGCGACCTCCTTTCAGATCACCTTCCAGGCCAGCGCCCTCGGCCTGCGGAGTGCCAGCGTGCTCATCGAAACCAATGACCTGGATGAGAATCCTTTTGAATTCGCCATTCAGGGCCACGGAGTCAGCCTGATCACGGATACGGACAGCGACGGCATGAGCGACTGGGGCGAGCAGCAACTGGAGGCGCTCGGCTTTGACTGGGAGGAGGACCAGACGGGGCTGGTCAGCACCTACTTCGCCGCTGCGAGCAGCAACGGGCTCTACAACCAGACCCAGTATGACGCCCACCGGGTCACCGGCCGCAGCGATGTCGTCAATGCCCCAAACACCTACGGGCTCTACAGTCTCTCCCAAATACATGTTTTGAACATCGACGCTCCGCTGCTGACGAAGGACCCTGTGACCGGACTCTTCAAGCTAACCATCGGATTAGAAAAGAGCACGAATCTCAACACTTTCAGTCACTTCCCGATGTCAGCTCCGGGAACCGTGACACTCAACACTCAAGGCAGCCTGGATTTTGAGTTCAGTTCTCCTGACAATGCGGCCTTCTACCGGGTTCAGGCAGGGCCGTCCAACTTCCGGTGGGCCAGCAGCGTGCTGGCCTTCAGCTCCCAATTCACTGTGGACGCCTGGAGTGCCGCCCAGGCACTGGGCGAACCCGACACCTATCCTGCCTATGGTGATTCATCCACGGCCTGGGCGACTGCGGACCCTGACGCGCCCAACGAATTCATCGAACTGGGCTTCGAAAGCCCCATCCCCATCAGCTACGTCTCCATTTACGAAACTTATGCCCCTGGAGCAGTGTCCAAAGTCACGGTGCGCAATCCCACCACCGGCCTCTGGGTGGAAGTATGGAGCGGTGTGGCGACTCCAGCACCCGCCACAGCGCGCATTTTCAGCGTCACTTTCCCCAGGACAAGTTTCCCGGTGGATGCCGTGCGCATTGATCTCGACTCTCATTTAGTGCCTGATTGGAACGAGATTGATGCCGTGAGCATCGGCCAGTGAGATCCTGTCGCTACTGGAGAGCACATCAACCCTTCAACGTCATCAGATACGCCAGCAAGTCGGCCACGCTTTGCTCCGGCAGGGCATCGAGCAATCCTTCAGGCATCAGCGAGCGGCGGATGAATTTGGTGCTGCGGATGTCGGCTTTGGTCACGCGGTGGTCGGGGAGGCCGGCTTGGCGGATGACGACGGCGTCTTTGTCTTCGCTGACGAAAAAGGCGTCGATGAGGTCGCCGTTTTTCATTTCGACGCGGTAGATGCGGTAGCCGGGCTCCATGGCGGCGTTCGGCGTGAGGATGTTGCGCAAGACGGCCTCCAGGCCCATCGCGCCGGCACCGCTGAGATTCGGGCCGATTTGACCGCCGGCGCTGCCGATCTGATGGCAGGCCATGCAAAGGGCGCTGAGGGCTTTTCCAGCCAGCGGATCGCCTTTCGGGGCCAGGGCGGAGAATTTGGTGAACTTGGCGTCGAGCGCCTTCGCCTGCTCCTCAGTGAGTAGCGGCGGGGTGTCGATGGTTTTGGCGATTCGGGCTCCTTTGCCGTAAAACGAGTTTTCAACTCGTAAACTGGTGCGGTGAGTTTCCAACTCACCCGTTGGCGGAAACAAGAAGACAAGCGAGTTAGAAACTCGCTCCACGGTTAACGAGTTGGAAACTCGTTCTACTTTCCGATCAAAGCTCCCGCGAATCTCCTGTGCACTCCGAGCCACTTTCCACACCCGGAACTCCGTCATCGCGCCCTCCGTGCCCTTCGCTGGCCCGCTCCAGCCAATGCGGCAGTTCTCCCATTTCATCGGCGCGGGCTTGGTGCCGGTGGCGTCGAGTTCGCCGTTTTGGTAGATGCGGCAGATGCCCTCGGCATCCCGCGTGACGGCGAGGTGCGTCCAGAGGTCCGGCGTCATCGGCTTGGCAGCTACGCAGACATCCTTCAGCTCGCTTCCCGCATACACGCGGAACTTGGAACCAAAGAAGTTGAGCTGAATGCCATCCGCCGTGCCGAGGAGGCTGTCTTCATTGCTGATGCCGGGCGCGAGCCGCACCCAGGCCTCGACGGTGAAGGGGCCGTCGAGCGTGATCTTGGAATCGACCCACGCGGTGTCTTGGCCGTCGAGCAGCAAGACCTCGCGGAAGATGCCGCCGAGTTGCTGCTGGAGTTTGGTGATGGCGGGATCATCACCGAGCACGGTGGCGAGTCGCTCGACGGTGGGGCCGTCGAGGTCGGCCTGAGGGAGTGTTTTGTCGAGCAAGGCGGCCACGATGGTCTTGGCACCGGCTTTGGTGCTGGAGAGCGCGTTGAGGGCGCTGCGGCGCTGTGCGGGTTGCAGCGAAGGATAAAGCGCGAGGAGCTTCGTGGCTGCATCGGGCGCACGTGAGGCGGCGAGGGCTTCGAGCGCGGCATCGCGCGTGAGGGGATCGGGATCGGATTTCGCGAGGGAGGCGAAGAGATCGGCCTCGCCGCTGCGGAGATCGCGGAGGGTGGTGAGCAAGGATCGGCGGTTTTCAACCGCCGTGGGCGCTTGAAAAGCGCCCTTCCTTGTGAGCGCGACGAGATCGCTCTCCAAGCTCGTGAGTTGAAAGCCGCTGATAAGCTGCAAGGCGAGTGCTGGAGCGGTGCCGAGCATGCCCTTCGCCGTTTCCGTCAGCAGCGGCGCGATCTGCTTCGCATCGAGCTTCGTGCGCTGGGCCAGCAGTTTCTCGGCGACGGCGGCGCGGGATTTTTCGTTCGTGAGGAGCGTTTGGAGGGCTTCGCCGACGCCGGGCTCGGCGGGGAACTCGGCGAGGCGGAGGAGTTCCTCGTCATTCGGGGCGCGGTCGAGCTGCGGGAGCAGTTTGGCGACGCGCGAAGCGCTCGCCTTCGGCTCCAACGCGAGCGAGGCGAGCACGCGGGCCTCGACGGGCAGTTTCGCCGCGGCTTCGGAGTCGAGGAACTTCGCGACGATGTCGGGATGACGCTCCAGGAACATGCGGACAAGGAAGCGCTCGAACTCGCGGTCATAGGCCTCGCGCACGGGGAGCTGCTTGGCACCGCGGGAGGAGGCGATGGTGGGACCGTTGGGGAGGCTGGGTTTGGCGAAGGCGAGGAGTGTCGAGAGAGCTTTATATGCCTGGTCATTTCCAATCGTGAAACGCTCTCCCAAAGTCTGGGCAAGGACCCGGCGAGGACCACTGTGTTGATCCATGACAATGTCTTGAAACTCATCGGCGAGTTCGTGTGAGGACAATTCAAACAGTGGGACTAGCGCCTGGCGAATCAATGGATCCACATCTTTGCCCATCACTTTGTAAATCTCGTGGTCTAAACGATTGGGTTCCAATGGTCGATGAGCAGCCCATAAGCTTTGTATCCGCCGAGCTGAACCCACCTGCTTGTTTATTTGAATGGCTTTGAGAAGTGCAGGATCGACCTGTTCGTGTCGGTCGTTCAGCATTTGCCACGCCAGATGCGCTTTTGCGACGGGCTCCGTGCCAAGCATCGCAACAAGCTCCTCTGTGCTCATCTTCGTAAAATCAGCCACTTCGGTTTTCGCGGCTTTCGGCTTCACCCTCCAAATACGCCCCCGCGTCTTATCCCGATCCGGATGCGCTCGTGGCACTTCGTTGTGGGAGATGATCTTGTTGTACCAATCGAGGATGTAGATGCAGCCGTCGGGGCCGTTGGCGAGGGCGACGGGGCGGAAGAAGGGATCATCGCAGGTGATGAGGTCGGGGAGCTGGGCGAGCTTCCAATACGCGCCGTCGCGATGCATGGCGATGGTTTGAATCTTGGAGGTGATGGGATTGGCGACGGCCATGGTGTGCGCGGCCTGTTTGTCTTTGAGCGAGCCACTTTCAACCAACGCGAGGCCGCTCAAGCCGGTGCCGCCCATGCGCACGTCGGTCTGCGGGGGGAAGTCGGGCTGGTAGCTCTTTTTGAGGGCCTCCATGCCGCCGGGGTAGTAGGCGTATTCGTGGAAGGGCATGACGGGGTAACCGTAGTCGTTTGCTTCCTGGATGAAGGTCTCGCCTTCACCGGTCATGACGAGGCCCCAGATGTTGTTCGGGCCGGTGCTGATGACTTCAAATTCGCTGCCATCGGGTCGCATGCGGGCCATGCTGCACTTGGGCCAATCGACGACGACATCGCTGCCGGGTTTGTGGACTTTGCTGTTGTTGAAAAGCCCCTGCGCCATCCAGATCCAGCCGCCGGGGGCCCGCGTGAACTGATGCGGAAACAGGTGCGAGTCCTGCACGCCGAAGCCGGTGAGGATGACGTCGAAGGTGTCGGCCTTGCCGTCGCCATTCGTGTCTTTGTAGAGCTTCAAATCGTGGCCGTGCTGCACATAGCAGGTATCGCCCGCGCCCCAGGGCAGGATGCCGAGCGGGATGGCGAGGCCGTCGGCGAAGACGGTGCCGTTGGTGAGTCCACCCGCGGGAATCTTCGCGTTCAAAGACTCCCGCGGATAGATGAGCACCTTGTCCTTGCCCTTGCCCGCATACACCGCCTCGGCAGCAGCGGGGTTTTCATTGGAATCGACGGGATACTCCAGCGCGGTCTGCGTCCACAAACGGCCGCGTTGATCGAAATAAACGCTGACAAATTTGCCGAGGCCTTCGCTTTCCTGCACGACGAGTTCGATTTCGTAGCCTTCGGGGAGGTGGAAGAGCTTTTGCTGCTCCTCGGCGGTTTTGGAGGTGCCTTGGACGTCGTTGTAGGAGATGTCGCGTTTGACTGGATTGACGTGATTGACCTTTTTGACGGTTTGCCAGGTGGGCGCTCCGGGCGTGGCGGGGAGTTCTTCAATCTTCACGTCTTTGACCTGCACGAGGCAAACGCCGCCGCTGTGCACCTGCGGGGCGATGTGGCCATCGAGGGCGATGTTCGGATCGGTCTCGGTGTAGTCCATGCAGTGGACGCCATTGATCCAAGTCTGGATGCGCGGCCCCTCGGCGCGGATGCGGTATTCGTTCCAACCGAAGACGTCGATGGCCTTGTCGAGCGCGGCCTGCTGCTCGGGCGTGGGTGCCCAGATGACCTTGTTGCGGCGGTGCTCGTCGTAAATTTTCCCGAACCAGCCCGCGCCGCAGTCCACCTGATAGCCGCTCATGGCGGCGCCTTCGCGCACGCTGCGGATCTGGATGCCGCTATTCAGCATGCCCGTCTTCGGATCGCCGCTGACTTTGATTTTGAGCTTCAGCTCGAAATTCATGTAGGACTTCTTCGTGCTGATGAAGTCGTTCTTCTTGATCTTCTCCGTCGTTGAGCCGCCGGTGATCATGCCGTCCTCGACGCGCCACATGGCAGGATCAAAGTCCCAGCCGTCGAGCGTTTTGCCATCGAAGAGGGAGAGGGGTTCCGCCAGGGCGGTTGTGGCGAAGATAAGAAAAAGGAAGTTTTTCATGGTTGTCGTCAATGGTTGTGATGAAGCGGAGGAGACTACGAGAAGAAAAGCACGTCTTATCCAATGAGCGTGCGTCTGCATGGCTGAACCCCACGGCGCTCACCCTGCCATACTGGCCAGCAGAGCCTCCGCACAGGCGAGGGCAAAGGCGGGATCATTGATCTCTACATCCATCTCGACCACCGGGATGTCTTTTCGGAGATGCTCTTTGATGGAGGCAAAGAGCGCCGCATCAGCGGTGGCGTCATGAAAGGGCTTGCCCGCTGCACTGATAATGCTGATTGCCCGCAGGGGCAGCAGCACGGTCACAGGCGCGGCGTAGCAGTTGATCTTCCCCGCAAGGATGCGGCCCAGTTCCCGGCACTCTTCTGCATTGGTCCGCATCAGCGTGACCTGGGGATTGTGATGGTAGAAGGAGCGCTCTGCGAATTTCGTGGGCACGGTCTGCGGCTCGCCAAAGTTCACCATGTCCAGGCAGCCCGGAGTGACGATGGCGGGAACGCGCGCCTTCGCCGCCGCATCCAGCCGTTCCGGCCCGGCACCGAGGATGCCGCCGACGAGTTCATCCGCCCACTCGGTGGTGGTGACGTCGAGCACACCGGCAACCATGCCGCTTTCGATCAGCGCCTCCATAGCGCGTCCGCCGGAGCCGGTGGCGTGGAAGACGAGCACTTCGTAGCCTGCGACCTCCAGCCTGGATTTTGCGGTGATCACGCAGTCCGTGGTATTGCCAAACATGCTGGCGACGATGATTGGCCTTTCGGCGGCGGGCTGCTGCCTGCGTTGCACGGCGGCATCCACCATGCCGGTGATGGCCCCGGCGGCGTTTTCAAAGATGGCGCGTGAGATGCGGTTGATGCCCGCCACATCAACGATGGCGGGGATCATGACAATGTCCTTTGTGCCGACGTAGGGCGCGGTGTTGCCGCTGGCCAGGGTGGAGACCATCACCTTCGGAAAACCGATGGGCAGAGCGCGCATGGCCGAGGTGGCGATGGCCGTGCCGCCGCCGCCGCCGAGTGAAATGATGCCCTGGATGCGCCCTGCCGCGACCAACCGGGCCACATACGTCGCCGCAGCGCGTGCCATCAGGGCTACGCATTCGCCACGATCCTGCCGCGCTAGGACGGCACGCCAGTCCTCGCCGCCGACCTCCGCGACTTCATTGGAGTTGATGTCTGGTTTGATCGTCGCCGCGCCGAGGCTGCCGACATGGATCAGCAGTGTGTCGTGACCACGGGCTTGGATAGCGTGGGCAAGGAAGCCGTGTTCGGCTCCCTTGGTGTCAAATGTTCCGAGGACGGCGATGGTGGGCATGGTGATCGGTGGTTGGTGCTGGAAAGTCGGCACCAGTCAACGAAACGCCCGCAGCTATTTCAAGACTTCATCTCCACCAAAGAATGACGCAAATGCACATGAGCGTGCAACTCAGCGCGCTGCTTTCTTCAAGAACTTCTCCAGATCCTGGATCAGCTTTTGCACGCTGTCGCGGGGCTTGAGGTCGTTGGAGCGCTTCAACATTGGCAACGCTTCGGCGAGCTTGCTTTCGCCGATTTTGAGCTGGGCGAGGCGAATCAGCGCGTCTGGCTCGTTGTCTTTGATCTTGGCGGCGCGCTCGTAGAAGGCGGTGGCTTTGACGTTGTCCTTCTTGTCGGAGTAGTGCTGACCCAGCAGCATCATGGCGCTGCCGTCCATCGGGTTCAACTCGACCACGCGCTCCAGGATCGGTGCGGCGGCGTCGCCTTTGCCTGCGCTCATTTGCAGACGTGCTTCGACTTTGAGCAGCTTGGCTTCGGCATCCTTGGGCAGGTTTTTGCCTGCGGCGGCTTTGGACTTGGTGAGAAGCATCCCGGCTTCGAGCAGCGCGTTTTGCGAACTGAGGCTGTCGGCCACGCTGATGGCCTTGTCCACGTCTTCGATCTTGCGGTCGCTGCGTTCCAGCCAACGGCTGTAGGCGCTGAGGGCGAGGGCGGGTTCTTTGCTGGCGAGGTAGATGTCTCCCAGGCGCGTCATATCCTCACTTTTGGCCTGGCCGCCGCGCACGAGGATCTCTAGGTTCTCAGCAGCTTTGACGTTTTCCTTCATCACCAAATAGGCTTCTGCCTGGAGGCTGAGGAGTTCGGTGCGCTCAGGGTTTTCACGCAAAATTTCGTCGCAGAGCGCAGCAGCTTCGGCGGCCTTGAGTTGTTTGAGGGCAGCACGGACAAGGCCCATTTTCCAGTCCATGGAATCAGGCTGAAACATCAGCGCGCTACGGTAGGCACTTTCTGCGGAGGCAGCGCGTTCCATTGAAAGCAGTGCATAGCCGAGGAGACCATAGGTAGGACCGTCCTGGATGCCTAGACCGATGGCCTGACCTAGGCTCGCTACGGCATCTTTCCAGTTCATCGCCCGTACCTGCACCATGCCCAATCCACGCCAGGCGCGGCGGAAGGAGGGGGCTTTGGCGATGGCGGATTTGAACCACTTCTCGGACGCCTCCATCATGCCGTTGTCAAAGTAGAGACTAGCCATTTGGAAGTCGAAGATGGCGTTGGTGGTTGGGCCGACGACCTTGGAGAGGTAAGCGAGCGCATCGGCGGGTTTGGGCATCAGCGGCAGGAGACCCTGAAGCGTTGCGCGGTCCTTGTCGTTAAGGGTAGGCTCCACCTCTGGCATGACGGAGTAGGTGCCCACGAAGTATTTCGCGAACTGGGGGTCATTCCACAAGTCCAGGGCATAGGGAGCCTGATGGGAGGGTGCGGCGTAAGTGGTGACGCAGCCAAGGGCGAGGCAGAGTGCGGAGATCAGCTTCATTCGAACCGGAAGGGGAGTTTTAATTTAAAGGAAACCGGCTTGCCACTGCGCGTGCCGGGCTGGAAGCGCCATTGGCGCGCGGCTTCGATGCAGGGGGCGTTGATGGATGGGTCAGGGGATTCCATGATCTCAGCCTTGGTGACACTGCCATCAGGACCGACGATGATGAGCACGCTGACGACGCCTTTAGCGCGCTGACGCTGGTCTTTGGTGAGTTGCGGTGAGATGCGGTTAGTGGCCTGTGGTTTGCTATCGAGCTGGCTGCTGGAAAGCATGTCTGAGGCACCGCCGAAACCGCCGCTGCCAGAGCCGCCGACGACGCCACTGCCAAAGCCGACCGCAGGGCCAAAGCCGCCCTCACCGCCAATGCCAGAGAGCGCAGCGCCGAGATCACTAAGGCTTACTGCGGCTAATGCTGGTCCGGCAGCGGCAGGCTGGGACAATTCGCGAAAGTCAGGCATCTCTTGTTTGATGTCCTCAATAGGGTCTTCGACTTTCTCTTTGGGATCTTCTTCGACCTTCTTTTCATCCTTCTTGGAGACATCCACATCCACCAGGATTTCCTTTTTCTTCTCGGACTTCTCCCCCTTCGGAATCAGCATCCCGCCGAACAGGAAAACGATCGCGTGGAGACCGAGAGCTGGCAGGAGACCAAAAAGTGCCTTGTTCATTGGTGGTGTGTGTTTTGCGGCTCACTTCCGTTCAACCGAGTGGGCGATTTTAGTGAAGCCGACTTTGCGCGCCTCATCAAGCACGGTAATGATGAACTTGTAGGGCACGTCACCGTCGCCGTTGACGACGACTTGTCCTTCCTTGTTGGCGGACTTAAAGTTTTGCAGACGTAGCGGGAGTTGTGCGGCATTGATCTTTTCCTTATTGAAGAAGATTTCGCCTGTCTGTGCCACGCTCACGGTCAGAGTAGCGTCTTTCTGCTCCTTCGGGCTGGCAGTTGAGGCGGCTGGATTGTTTACCGTGATGCCCTCGTTTTTCGTCATGGATAGGGATACCATGACGAACGTGGCAAGGAGGAAAAACACCACGTCAATGAGTGGAACCACCTCGATCTTGGCATGTTTTTTGGCTTTTTTGCGAAACTTCATGGGCTTACGCAGGCAGAGGTTCAGGACCGATGTTTTTGCCAGAGGCAGTGATCTGCTTCAACCCCTGCTCATCCTCGCTAGCAAGCATCTGACGGTGGCGGTGACGCAGTGCTTCCTCGTGCTTCTTGTTCTTTTCAATGATGAGTTCGAGCTTCGAGGCGGCGATCTCCAGCTCATGCTCGGAGTCTTCCACCATGTTGTTCAGATAGTTGAAGGGCACTAGGCCCGTCATGGCGATGACGAGACCGAAGGCGGTGGCGATGAGCGCCTCGGCAATACCGCCAGTAATGGCCGTGGGCGCACCCATGTCCCCGCCGATAGCGGCAAACGACGCCATCATCCCGGTCACAGTGCCGAGAAGACCGAGCAGCGGGGCGATGGTCATGCCGGTGTCGAGGACGAAGAAGCCGCGCTTGAAGCGCTTGATCTCCAGAGCGGCAGCGAGGCTGAGTGCATCGCTGATGTTCGTTTCCACATGCTCAAGGGCGTGGGACAGGGCGCGAGCCACATAGTCTTGGGATTTGCGGCCGATGCTGATGGCTTTGTCGAGCAGACCACCCTCCACCGCTTCGAGCAGGTTGTGGACATCAATGGGCTTGCGACGCTTCTTCTCACGCAGGATGAAAAAGATGCGCTCAATGGCCGTGCCGAACACCAGGATGCTCACGATTAGCAATGGGTGCATGATCGGTCCGCCGTGCTTGTAGGTATCCATCAGGCTATGTTTGGTGACGAAGTCCTTGATGGCACCACCGAGTGTCGCATCCAGCGGCAGTAAGCCCTGGCCTGTGGCGACAAGGGAGGCGATGGCGGTGTTGATCTCTGGTGTGATGCCACGGACGACGGGCCACTTTGAACTAGCCTGTGGCATGGCAAAGCCAGCGAGCGTGCCCGCTTTTTGCGAAAAGAATGCCAGCGGACCGATGAGCGCAAACTTGCCATTCATCATGATTCCCTGGTTGTCCACGGCTTCGCCGTCGAAGCGTGAACCGCCAATCACTTCGCCGAGGCGCGTGATCGCCGCCTTTAGCAGGCCGAGTTGGTCCATGAAGCGATCTTTCAGGCTGGCATCTGTATTGTCTGCCGCCGCTTTGGCCTTTTCCAGCACTTCCCCCACGCGCTGCATTTCGCTGACATGAATTTTGGACTCATAGCCCTTGGTGAACTCGTCCATGATGTTCGTGAGGTAGCTGTTCTCCTCCTTGGCGAGCTTGACGGCGGTCTTCTGGTTGGTAAGCTCCAGTTCTGCCTGGTCCACGGAGCGGGTGAGAGGTGCGTACTTTTCTTGGAGCGCGGCCAATTCTGCCTCGGCCTCGGAGAGCTTGCGGTTCAGCGGCTGCTTCTCCTTATCAATCTCGGTGCGCACCTTCGACAAGTCGCCCAGGCTGCGGTCGTAGTCCTTCTGTGCGGAGGTGGCAGCGGCGTTGAAAACATTGTTCGTGGCGGGAGTCTGCGCGCCCAGGGTAGTGGCCAGAGCCAGTGTGGTGATAAGACTGATGCAGTTCTTCATAAAACAGAGACGTGTTCTTGGTTAATCCAGGGTGGCAGGCAGCTCGACAAGCTTCGGGCTGATGGTCTTTTTCATCACATCCAGGACTTCGATCATTTTCTTGGCGATGGAGGGGTCTGTCTTCCAAACCCAACCGTCTGTGCCTGGCGTTCCGATTCCAGCGATGTCTCCTGCCGCGTTCACAAAGTAGCCCTGCCCTAGCCCGACGTAGATAGTCTTCACCTCGGCCTTCTTACCGTTGCCGATGTCGTGAATCTCCAACAGTGAAGCGATTTCCAAATTGGATTTGTTCAATTCGTTGAGGACACCCAGCACACTCTGCACGCGCTCAGCAGCTTGCTTGCCCTTGGCTTCAACCTCGGTTTTAGGAATACGATCTGCGAGTGGTTTCACCTTTTCGCGCACGCTATCTGGCACACGGGCGATCACCGCAAGCACGCCTTTCTCTAGCTCCGGCGCGGCGGTCAGGAGGGCGTCACTGGCTTCTCTGATCTGCTGCTTTTCCTTTTCGACCTCGTCGGCATTTTTCTTTGCGTCCGCCAGCTTTGCCTCAGCCTCGGTGATTTTCTTTTTCATGTCCTCAATGGACTGCTGGACGAGCGAGATACGCCCTTCGAGCAAGGCTTTGCCCTGCTCCCACTCGTTGCGCTCGGCAGCGATCATCTTTTCTGTCTCCGACCACTTTTGTAGCAGGGCGCGGGTTTGGCCCATCGAGTCCGCTACAGCGTTCGGGGGGGCAGGCTGCTGGGCCGTCAGCGGGGAGCCGAGGCCGATGACGAGGAGGGCTGTCAGGAGTCCGAATGTCTTCACCATAATGATGCTGCGATGGGTGGCAGAACTGCTGATGAACAACGAGGCTCCGCCTTTATTGACTCTTGGAGTCTGCTGGGGAAAACCCAAGGTTTTTAAAGTGACGAAATAGTCACTAAACACAGAAATCCCCTGGCATGAGAGTGCTCAGGGAGCCTCCGCCAGGGGATTTGTGAAACAATCTCGAAACACTCTAGGAGCTTGCCTGAATCAAAGCTTTAGCGTGTGCGGCGGCGGTCAGCGTGGAGATCGGCTGCGGCTGAGCGGAAGGCAGCGGGTGGCGTGGCGGCTACGCTGGCGGGGCGTTCGGCGCGCCCGCTAGGTGCAGGCATGGGAGCCGAGCGCGGGGTAAAGGATGGACGTGATGCGGGAGATGGGGCCATGCGCGGTGACGGGGCAGGGGAAAAAGACGGACGTGGCAGCGAACGCGGCACAAAACTGGGTGCAGCGGGCGGGCTGCTGCTGCTCAGTGGCATGCCCCGGAAGGTCGAGGGTCGGGTCACCCGTGCTGCATAATTGTAGCTACTGGACTGTGGGCGATATGGGGCGGAGTAGTGGCGCGAGGTGGGCGGGCAGTAGGCAGCAGATGAATAAGGAAAGGAGCCACGACCGTAGCCGCCGTAATACGGACTGCTGCCGTAGAAGGCTAGTGACAGCGGGGAATAGGACGAGTAGCCGGAGCCGTAGTAGCCATTGTCGTAATAGCCGCTGTTGTAGTGGTGACCGCTGAGAGGGGAGCCACGGGTGGCATAGCCGCTGACAGGAACCGGACCGCCGTAGCCGTATTCATCATAGACGACACAGGACGACAACGCGAAGCCGCACACGGCGGCACAACTCAGGGAGCGAAGGTACGTTTTCATGGTAGTGGCGCTCTGACGCAGCATTGCGTGCTCTATTCAAAGAGATTTCCTTCCGGCGGAAAACTTGCATCTGGGGCCGCTGCATGGCTTTATAGGCGAATGAGCAGAAAACTATCCCTCGCTGCACTGGCCGTGCTGGTGTTTGCCTTTTCAGCAACGGCACAGAATACGCAGACAACTGCCATCCTTTCGCCCACTGTGCAGCCCTGGCAGCAGCACTCGTTTGACTTTGAAACCGGCTACCTCTGGAAGGTGGGCGGGGACACACCGCTGGACTACGGCATGGTGCCAGTCATGTTCACTTGGCGCTCGCCAGAGGCGCTGGGACTGGACTTTGCTGATGGCTCCACGCTCGTCGTGCGCAACCGCCTCTCCCTCCTCAGCCAGTGGATAGAGACCGGGCCGGAAAGTCATTACTTCGGCCTCATGGGCGCTCCCTCCATTGAGTGGTGGGACGCCTCCGGTGCCTGGTCCGTCTATGGCGGCATCGGCGGTGGTGCGGGCTGGCTGGACTCCCAGGGCGTCGTGGGTGGGCAGGGGCAGGACTTGACGCTGAACTGGTTTGCCACAGCGGGTGTCGCGCACGCTCTGACCGACACGCTGCAAATCCGCGCTGGAGCCATGTTTCAACATCTCTCAAACGGCGGTGCCACTGATCCCAACCCCGGTGTGAACTCGCTGGGCTTCACGCTCGGCCTGTCCTGGGGCTTTTAGATCGAACGCATGTTCAGCATCGTCGAGGCCATTCGTGAACGTGCTGCGCCTGACGCAGCCGCCCTGGTGCAAAAGGATCGCACGCTGAGTTTTACAGAACTGTTCGCACACTGCGACGCCATCGCCGCTGCGATTCGGCAGACTTTGCTGCGCGATCCTGCGCGCGTGGATCGCCTGCGCGTCGGCGTGTATTTCCCGAGCTGCCTGGAATATGTGCCCTTCGCGCTCGCTACCCTGGCAGCGGGCTGCTGTTTCGTGCCGATCCCAGACGAACTGGCAGAGGAGGAGAAGCGCGAACTCCTGCACCGTACCGCGGTGGATGCCGTGATCGTGGCCGAATCCTCTGCCGCCTGGGTGCCAGCGGAGGCGCAGCGTGTCGGCAGCCTGGAAGTCGGCGGTCAGCCGATCGTAATCCTGCGTCTGCCAGTTACGCAGCCTGCCTTTCCGGCGGATGCCTTTGAGGCACTGAACCCCGCCTTCATCCGTTTCAGTTCCGGCACCACGGGGAGGTCCAAAGGCGTGCTGCTCTCCCACGAATCGCTTTTGCAGCGCATCACGGCGGCCAATGCGGGCTTGCAGATCGGGGCAGGGGATCGTGTGCTCTGGGTGCTGCCGATGGCGCATCACTTCGCCGTGTCCATCGTGCTGTATCTTTATCACGGGGCAGCGACGATTATTGAGGAGGCGCATTTCGGCGCGGACATGTTGCGCGCTGGTGCCGAACAAAAAGCAACTGTCATGTATGGCAGCCCCGTCCACTACCGCCAGATCGTGGAGGCACCGCCTGGGGCGGAGTGGGCTACGCTCCGGCTTGCCGTCGCCACCGCTGCGGCGCTGGACACGGCCACGACGCAGAAGTTTCATGCCCGCTTCGGACGCCATCTCGTGCAGGGACTCGGCATCATCGAGGTGGGACTGCCTGTTTTAAATCTGGCTGGTGCCAAAGAAGCACCCGAAGCTATCGGCCTACCCCTACCTGCTTATGAATGCCTGCTGAAAACAGACGACGGCAGCGAGCCGGGAGAAATCTACCTGCGCGGCCCCGGCATGTTTGATGCCTACCTCGATCCCTGGTTGCCGCGTGCCCAGGTCGTGGATGCGCAGGGTTGGTTCGCCACTGGCGATCTTGGTCGGCGCGATGCCGCCGGGCGCATCTTCATCTGCGGGCGGAAAAAGACCCTCATTAATATGGGGGGCATGAAAATCTTCCCCGAAGAGGTAGAGGCCGTGCTCAATGCGCATCCGAAAGTGCAGCTCTCCCTCGTCGAGGCACGCCAGCATCCTCTTTATGGCGAGGTGCCCGTGGCGCGCTACATCCCCGCGCCCGATACCGCTCTTACCGCAACGGAACTGCACCATCACTGCCGCACCCGTCTTTCTGGCTACAAAATCCCACTCATCTTCACCGCCGTCACCGAATTGCCGCTCACGGCCAGCGGCAAGCTGAGGCGGGGGTGATAGAAGACATCCCCAGCGCCTGCTGGCGGGGCGGGGGATGTCAGGCATCTGTTCGGTTTCAGAACTTGGAATAGTCCACAAAGCCGAGACTGATGGTATTGATCTTCCGGGTTAGTTTCATGACGGCGATGCCTTCGCGCCCCTTTTCCGTGTTCGTGTTGCCCTCAATGGTTTCTATGCAGCCGCCGCTGACCGCCAGGACAAAGCCCGTGTGGCCCTTGCCGCCGCCTGTGTCAATGGTGAAGGCCATGCCGGGGAAGACCGTCGCGGGATTCGCCACCGCATCGGCGCTGCGCAGACGGCGTGCCCCGGCGGCCTGCGCACGGTTCCAGTGGTCATGCACTCCGGCCGTTTTGACACAGGGGTTCGGTATGGATAGTTCCTCTGAGGCCTTTTTGAAGCACCAGTGGACAAAGGCCATGCACCAGGGGTTGCCTTTGCCTACGCCGGTGCTTTTCAGGTAAGCCTCCACTTCCGGCCCCTCATTGCTGCCGGGTGGAACCTCCGTCACGCCGAGCTGGGTTTTCGCCACCGCCAGGACTTTGCGCAGCAGCTCGGTGGGCGCGTCCTTGGCAGTGGCGGCGGGCACGCTGGCCTTGCCAAATAGCGCGGCCCAGGTGATCGCGCCCACCTCGCCGTCAATCGTCAGCGGATTACCACTGGTGTCCGTGGACTGGGCCTGGAAGGAGCGCACGGCATTGCGCGTGTTCGGGCCGAAGTCGCCGTCCTCTACCACCGGGCCAAAACCGCGCTCATTCAGTCGCTCCTGCACCAGCAGCACTTCGGGCGAGTCGAGCTGCCCGCTTTTGATGATCCAGCCCGGATAGGCAGGTGCCCCGGAGGGGGGGCTGCCGTGAGGGGCGGCAACGCCAACGGCCTTCGTAAAGCCCAGTGCCTTGAGAATGAGGGCTGCCCCGCACTGTTTCGACACAGCGGTATCGCTCCAAACATGATCGGCGATGTATTTGCCGCTCGTGTAGTGCTGGCAGAAGGACCAGAGATAGGGTGTATTGATGTCCTTACCACGCGATCCCCAGCCGTTGTAGCCTTCCAGCTTGTAGAGTGTGCCAGCCAGCGACCAGTCTGTCCACGCCGTCAGCTTGTCATAGGCCAGGGCATCCACGGCGCTCTCCTCCCAGGTGAAAGGTGGGCTGCCACTGACGGGCCTGCCCGCTGGCACCTGCACGGTGCGCGCGCTCAGCGGATCGCCATTGTGCAGATGCTTGGTAAAACTGAGGCTAGCCTCCATGTTGTGTATAGCGGCGATTACCTGCCAAGGCACCCCAGAGGCAGCCGCCACGCTCTCATAGCGCGCTTGGTTGGCGGTGATTTTATCGGTGATGGCTTTGAGTGTGGCTTCCTTGTCCACATGGGTCTTGCAAGAGGCAAAAAGGGAGTCGTATTCCTTGCGGAGTTTGGCATCGAGGTCTGGCTTGGGCATGAGCGTGCTTGTGGTGGATGGTTAGGTTGTGCGATCTGCAATCACTCGCCGATGGCCTTCAAAACATTGGCGGCCTCTTTCTTTTCAACGCCTGCCGCCGCATCCTTCTCCTTTTCAACATCTTTGATTTTCTCTGAGGCCATTTCATCGAGCTGCTGGATGCCGCTGGAAAGCAGCCCGGCTTCCCAATACCTGCCGAGGTCTATGACGACATCTTCCAAGGTGTAAATGTCTGCAGCTTTGTCAAAATTCTGCGCCATCCTGGCATAGGCACCCTCCTTGCGTAAACGAATTGCTTTGAGCACTGTGCTGAGTGTCTGCTGCTGCAAAATGTGTCCGTTGAGCTTGCCTGAAAAGCCGTTAGTGCCGGTGGCGACGCCACTGAGGATACGGGTGGCCTGTGCGCCTGATGCGATGGCTCCTGCAGAGGTCAGACCGAGGGTGAGGAACTCCCCTGCAATGCTGTTGGTCGTGAGAGTGCGGCGCAGGGATTCATGGTAGATCGCGTGGTTTTCGTCAATCAGAGATATCATCTCCTTTGCGATGATGTTGCGCACGGCCTTTGTTTGCCCCGCAGGGGCATTAGCATAGACGGTGCGGTAGTAGCGGGAGGCACCGTTTCCATCCATGGCATTAGGGTCAGCATAGTCATAGGTAGTTGGACTATCGAAGGTGGCATATCTGTCATTCTGCCGATCCAGGCTCAAGGCGCGCTTCGGCATGCTGGTGCCTCGATGCAGTGTTGTGTTGCAGGAGACGAGAACGGTAGAACTTAGCAGGGTGAGTATGAGCAGATTTTTCATATTTATTGTGATATTTGATTAACTATTTAATAGTATTGAGTGATGGTTCTCAAAGGAGTTCGGGTGATGCCGAGTGCTGATGCCAATGAGTGACGCGGAAGCAATCAGGCAGTGGAAGTTGTGCAATCAGGGCTGTCCGCCAAAGTGTGTGAGGACGGTAGCGGAGACATAGCTGCAAGGATATGTCAGCATTTGCTCATCGAAATGACTTGCCACTCTATCAGGGATTCCATTACATCGCAGAATCGAAATAAAAAAGTATGGCAAACCCGACTAAAGCGCGTGTCCTCATCGTGGACTGTGAACCGGCCTCGCGTCTGGGGCTGATGCAGTTGATCAAGGAGCAGAAGACCCTCTGCGTTTGCGGTGATGCGGACACGCTGGCAGCCGCCCGCCAGTGGTGCGAGCGGGAGAAGCCGGACCTGATGCTGCTGGACCCGGCGATGGGGGACGGGTTTACCTTTATTAAAGATGTGCCGCGCTGGTGCGCGCGGACGCGGGTCGTGGTGTTCACGGGTCTGGAGGATGCGCTGAGCGTCCAACGCGCATTCAAGGCCGGGGCCTGCGGCTATGTCACGCGGCGTGACCCGCTTTCCGCGCTTCTGGTTGCGCTGGAGGGTGCGCTGAGGGGGCAGCGGCGCATCGGCCCGCGCGTGGAGCATGTAGTGCTGAACACTCTGGCCTGCGGGGAGATGGAGCTACGCGGGGATGCAGAGGCAGGCTTGTCAAACCGGGAGCGCGAGGTGCTGCGCCTGCTGGGGCACGGCCAGAGCACGCGGGAGGTCGCCCATGAGCTAAAGGTGAGCGTGAAGACCGTGGAGACACACAGCCAGCGCATCAAGGACAAGCTGAAGCTCGGCAACAGCGCGGCCCTGCGCCGTCATGCGGCCCTTTATGCCTCGGTCAATGGCAGCCACCATACTCTAGAAGGGGTTACGGAATGACATATTTCACCGGCTCCGCCATTGCGGCTGTGAAAAACTTCATTAAACGGCAAAAAACATCTTGCCAAAAGTCTGATCACTTCCAAGGTGCGCGCTCCCCGGCCCAGGCGCTCATCCGTGATCGCTAGGCAAACCAGAGTCGCCAACGCTTCTCTGATCTATCGGAGCAGTGAACCGGAAAAGCACTGTGCTAGCTTTGCATCTGCAAAGTCGTGGCACTGTCTCTCCAGTTCTCGGCCTCGACTGGCCTCTTTAAAGGAACGGAATCATTTTCAGACCATGCCCACCATCAATCAACTCGTCAGATTCGGACGCAAGGACAAGACCACCAAGTCGAAGTCGCCTGCGCTGGAGAAGTGCCCGCAGCGCCGCGGTGTGTGCCTCCAGGTGATGACACGTACACCGAAGAAACCGAACTCGGCTCTGCGTAAGGTCGCCAAAGTGCGTCTGACGAATGGCTTTGAAGTCATCGCCTACATTGGTGGTGAGGGGCACAACCTCCAGGAGCACAGCATCGTGCTGGTCCGTGGTGGTCGTGTGAAGGATTTGCCGGGTGTGCGTTACCACATTGTGCGTGGAACGCTGGACTGTCTGGGCGTGGACAAGCGCCGCCGTGGTCGCTCCAAGTACGGTGCCAAGCGTCCGAAGAAAGGTGCTGCCGCTGCTGCTCCGGCGAAGGGCAAGAAGTAATGGCTTCTCTTTAACCTGATTATTCTCAACCTACTCACGATCCCTCTCTCGCTATGGCCCGCAGAAAAAGAGTCTATGACAAGCCTGTCCACAAGGACTCGCGCTATGACAGCCAGCTTGTCGCCCACCTGATCGCCCGCGTGATGCAGTCCGGCAAAAAGTCGCTCGCAGAGCGCATTGTCTATGCTGCCATCGAGCAACTCAACGAGAAGACGGAAACTGTGGACCCATTGGAGCTTTTCAACCGCGCTATCGAGAATTCGAAGCCGAAGGTCGAGGTGAAGGCCCGCCGAGTCGGTGGTGCGACTTATCAGGTGCCACTGGAAGTGAGCACAGAGCGCTCTGAGTCCCTGGCGATGCGTTGGATTGTCGGCTATGCCCGTGGCCGCAAAGGTCAGCCGATGCACCGTGCTTTGGCGAATGAGCTTAAAGAAGCCGCTGTGGGCCAGGGTGCCGCCGTGCGCAAGCGCGACGACGTTCACAAGCAAGCCCAGGCCAACCGCGCGTTCGCTCACTTCCGCTTCTAATTTATCAGCGGACTCTTTCCTTCCCCACACACTGCCCGTTCCCACTACATTTTATCTACCCCATGTCCAACCCGAACTCCCCCAACCGCGAATATCCATTGGAGCGCACCCGCAACATCGGGATCTGCGCGCACATTGACGCGGGTAAGACGACCTTGACGGAACGTATTCTCTTCTATACCGGTATGATCCACAAGATCGGCGAGGTGCATGACGGGGCGGCAACGACCGACTGGATGGAGCAGGAAAAAGAGCGTGGCATCACCATCACCTCTGCTGCGGTGACAGCACGCTGGATGCAGTTGAAGGAAGCGGGCATTTTCAAGCTGCGCGAAGGTGAAGATATACGTGTGAACATCATTGATACGCCAGGCCACGTGGACTTCACCGCTGAGGTGGAGCGTTCCCTGCGTGTGCTTGATGGTGCGATCTTCGTGCTCTGTGGTGTGGCTGGCGTGCAGCCCCAATCGGAAACCGTTTACCGCCAGGCGGAAAAGTATGGTGTGCCGCGCATTGCCTTCGTGAACAAGATGGACCGCACAGGTGCCAACTTTAATAACGTGGTGCGCGATGTACGCCAGAAACTGGGAGCCAATGCCTGGCCGATCCTGATCCCGATCGGTGCTGAGGATAATCTCATTGGCCAAATTGATGTCGTGAACCAGAAGGCGATTATCTACAACGATGATGACCGTTTTGGTTCTACCTACAAGGTGCGTGAGTTGGAAGGTGCAGAAATCGCCACGGCCAAGGAGGCTTATGAGGGGTTGCTCGATCAAGTGTGCAGCCAGGATGAAGAACTGGGAATGCAGTTCCTGGAAGAAAAGCCGATCAGCATCCCCGAACTCAAGCAGGCGCTGCGCCGCGCAGTGATCGCCAATAAGATCATTCCAATGGCAGGCGGCTCCGCATTCAAAAACAAGGGCGTACAGTATCTCATTGATGCCGTCATTGACTACCTTCCCGGTCCTCTTGACATCGCACCCCAGAAGGGTCACATCGTAGATGAGCCGGAGAATCTGGTGGAAGCCATTCCAGACGACAATGGTAAGTTCATCGCCCTTGGTTTCAAGCTCTGGTCGGACAAGTTCGGTCGCCTAGTTTTCTTCCGCGTCTATTCTGGCTGCGTCAGGAAGGGGGATACGATCTATAACCCCCGCACTCGCAAGTCGGAGCGCGTCGGCCGCTTGATCCAGATTCAGGCCAGCGTCCACAAGGACATTGACTGCTGCTACTCGGGCGACATCGCCGCCCTCGTGGGTGTGAAGGATGTGCGTACGGGCGACACCTTCTGTGATGAGAGCCTCGAAGTGCTTCTTGAGCCGCCAACCTTCCCTGAACCGGTGATCTCGATGGCTGTCGAGCCGAAGACCAAAGGCGACCAGGAGAAGATGGGCAATGCGCTCCAGCGTCTCTCGGAAGAAGACCCGACATTCTTCGTCAAGACGGATGAGGAAACAGGTCAGACGATCATCGCCGGCATGGGTGAGCTGCACTTGGAAATTCTTTGCGACCGCCTCAAGCGTGAGCACAAGGTTGAGACGAACACGGGCAAGCCGCAAATCGCCTACCGCGAGACCCTCACCAGGGAAGCTGATGGCGAGGGCAAGCTGGTCAAGCAGTCCGGTGGTCGCGGTCAATACGGTCACGTCATTCTCAAGATTTATCCTGGGGAGCCGGGCAAAGGTGTTACTGTCGAAAACAAAGTCGTCGGCGGCACCATCCCGAAAGAATTCATCAACCCATGCAAAGCTGGCTGCATGGAGGCGGTTCTCAATGGCATCATCGCTGGCTATCCGGTGATTGATATTCATATTGACCTTCTCGACGGCTCCAGCCACGACGTGGACTCCAACGAAAACGCCTTCAAGATGGCAGCTATCTTCGCTGTGAAGGACGCACTCAAGAAAGCTAAGTGCATCCTACTTGAGCCGATCATGGCTGTCGAAGCCAGCACGCCAGAAGATTACCAAGGCGACATTATGGGTGACCTTAACCGCCGTCGTGGCAAAATTCAGGGCATGGACACTCGTGGTGCTACAGCGGTCCTCCGCGCTGAAGTTCCACTTTCGGAAATGTTTGGCTACTCCACCGCTATCCGCACACTTTCTTCGGGCCGCGCCTCCTACTCCATGCAGCCAGCTCGCTTTGAGCAGGTGCCACAGCAGATTGTGGATCAGATCGTCGAGCAGCGCGGCGGCGGTAAGAACTAATTTTTGCAGCAACCCATTCACGCCTGACACCCCGTCATGAATAATCAGCGAATCAGAATCCGCCTACGCGCCTACGATTACCGTGTGCTTGACAAAAGCACCGCCGACATCGTCGAGACCGCGAAGCGCACGGGTGCCAAAGTGGCAGGCCCGATCCCTCTCCCCACACGCATCGAGAAGTTTACCGTGAATCGCTCCCCGCACGTGGATAAGAAGTCCATGGACCAGTTTGAAATGCGCACTCACAAGCGCCTGCTGGACATCGTGGACCCCACCTCCCGCACCGTGGATGAGCTGAAGAAGCTCAACCTTCCCTCCGGCGTGGACATCACCATCAAGATTTAAGTACTGACCTCAAAGGAGGAGACCCATTATGGCTATCGGATTGATTGGAAAAAAACTCGGCATGACTAAGGTTTACACCGAAAAGGGTGAGGCCATCGCAGTGACAGTCGTGGACGTGAGCGGCAACGCTGTGGTCCAGGTGAAGCAGAAGTCTGGCAAGGACGGCTACAGCGCGCTCCAGCTTGGTTTTGAAGACCAGAAGGAAAGCCGCATGACGAAGCCTCTGCTCGGCCACTTCAAGAAAAGTGGTGTGGGGCCAAAGCGCATCCTGCGTGAGTTCCGCGTCGCTTCTGATGACAAGCTCCCTGGTGAGGACGTGAAGATTGACGCCAGCCTTTTCAGCGCAGGCCAGTGGGTGGATGTGATCGGCACCACCAAGGGCAAAGGATTCCAAGGCGTCGTCAAGCGCTGGAACTTCGCTGGACAGCCCGCCACGCACGGACACATGATGCACCGTCGCCCTGGCTCCATCGGTTGCCGTCTGACTCCTGGCCTTGTTTGGAAAAACCAGAAGATGCCAGGCCATGACGGTGTGGACCGCGTGACTACGCAGAATCTCAAAGTCATCCAAAGCCGTCCAGACGATGGACTGCTCCTCATCAGCGGCTCCATCCCCGGCAATAAGGGCAGCATCGTCATGGTGCGCCCGGCTAAGAAGAAGCTAGCACCTGCCGCCAAGTAACCCACGGAGGAATTCATCATCATGTCAGCCACTATTCTCTCCACTGAAAGCGCCAAGCAGGCCAGTTTGAACCTTGTCGAAGGTCATCATGGCAAGCAGGCACTTAATGACGTTCTCGTCGCTTACCGTGCAAATCGCCGCCAGGGCAATGCCCATACAAAAAACCGCTCGGAAGTCCGCGGCAGCGGCAAGAAGATGTGGAACCAGAAGGGCACGGGCAATGCCCGTATGGGTAGCAAGCGCTCCCCCATCTGGTCCGGTGGTGGTGTCGTCTTCGGCCCCAGAACCCGCGATTGGTCAAAGACCACGACCAAGAACGTCCGCAAGCTCGCCTTCCGTGCCGCTCTGACCGCCCGCATCAATGACGGTGCCGTCGCCACGGTGGACAGCTTCGCCATTGCCGATGGCAAAACGAAGTCCTTTGTCAGCGCCATCAACGATCTCACGGACGCCAAGAAGGTGCTCGTTATCGGCGAGAAGTTCGATGACTTGACCTTCCGCTCTGCCCGCAACATCCAGGATGTGCAGCTTGTCTCCGCTGATGAAGTGAATGCCGAAAACCTGCTTCGCTACGCACAGATCATCGTTACGACCGACGCCCTTCCAACCCTCGCCCGGAGGACCGCATGCTGATATGAAAGACCCCCATTCCGTGATCCAAACGATCCGCCTCAGCGAGAAAGCGACGAGGCTCGGTGAAGAAAACAACGAGTATGTTTTTATCGTGAACCCCAAGTCCACGAAGATCGAAATCAAGCAGGCGGTGGAGAAACACTTCGGCAAAAAAGTCGTCGGTGTCCGCACCGCCAACTACGACGGTAAAGCCCGCCGCGAACGCCGTGCCGACTACGGCCGCACCAACCACTACAAGAAGGCCATCGTGCGTCTGAAAGACGGCGAGCGCATTGACCTCGTGTAACAGCAACACTCGGTTCCCACCTTTAACCCAAAGGACTTTCAGCTATGGCGCTAAAAACTTTCAAGCCCAACACCCCATCGAACCGCTACAAAGAGTGGAACTCCTTCGAGGAGATTACCAAAGACACTCCGCAGCGCAGCCTCACCACCGCACTGCGCAAGTCCGGCGGACGCAACAATACGGGCCGCATTACTTGCCGTCACATCGGCGGTGGTCATGAACGCCGTTACCGTCTCATTGACTTCAAGCGTGCTCGCCGTGACGACGCAGCGAAGGTCATTGCTATTGAGTATGATCCGAACCGTTCGGCCCGAATTGCCTTGGTCGAATATAACGACAAAGAGCGCGCCTACATCCTGGCCCCAAACTCCCTCAACGTCGGCGCAAGCGTGATGGCTGGGGAGAAAGCCCCTTTTGAAGTGGGTAATGCGATGCCTCTGCGCAGAATCCCCCTCGGCACTAGCATTCACAATGTGGAGCTTGTCCTTGGGCGTGGCGGTGTAGCAGCCCGTGCCGCAGGTCAGGCCGCCATCCTTTCCAACCGCGAAGGTGAATATGCTCTAGTGCGTATGCCCTCTGGTGAAATCCGCAAAATTCACGCAGAGTGTTACGCCACCATTGGCCAAGTCGGCAATGTGGAGCACATGAACGTAGTTTCCGGTAAAGCTGGCCGCACACGCTGGCAGGGCACTCGCCCCACCGTGCGCGGCATGTGTATGAACCCGATTGACCACCCCAACGGTGGTGGAGAAGGCCGTTCGAAGTCTGGTGGTGGTCGTCAGCATCTTCTTAGCCCCTGGGGCCATGCGAAGGGTGAGAAGACCCGCAACAAGAAGAAAGCGACGGGCAAGCTCATCGTCCAGACACGTCACGCGAAGAAGTAACCCTTTCACACCAATCCTCTAACGCCCCCTATGGCACGCTCACTCAAAAAAGGCCCCTTCGTCCAGCAGGCTCTGCTCGACAAAGTGGACAAGCTCAACGACGCCGGACAGAAGCGCCCGGTGAAGACCTGGGCACGCAGTTCCATGATCACGCCCGACCTCGTCGGTCACACCTTCCTGGTTCACAACGGCAAGGATTTCGTGAGCGTGTATGCCACGGAAAACATGGTTGGTCACCGCCTCGGTGAGTTCGCGATGACGCGTATCTTCAAGAGCCACGGTGCCCACACGGTCAAGGCTGCCAAATAACCCCAAAGCGCGCTCTTTTCCTCCCTCTCACTCGCATGACTCTCCGCCTCCAACGACTCACCCAGCGCGCTTTGCTGCCTCTCGCAGCAGTGGTGATGCTCAATGGCGTGCAGGCGCAGACGGCGGTGGAGGTGCAGGAGATGAACACGATGCTCCAGGTAGCGGCACAGAAGATACAGGTGCTGGAAAGCCAGATCAACGCTGCCAAGGACAAGAACGACGCGCTGACCCAGAGTGCTGCCGCCTCCAATCAAGAAGCTGCCGAACTCAAAGATCGCTACGAACGACTGCGCGGTTTGCTCGAAGGGCTAGGCATCGCGGCCCTGGAAAGCTCCCCCGAACAGACACAAGAGCGCTTGCTTGCCTCCCTGAGCGACTTGCGCATCGCCGAAGCCTCACGCCAAAAGCTCGCCGACAGCCTCCTGGAGCTTGCTGAGGCATCTCTACAATTCGCCAAGACCGTCACCGCGCCCGATCCCATCTCAGGCGACCGTTTGCAAAAAGCACTGACTAGGGCCGAGTCCACGTTGACCACTGCCTCGGCTCGTCCAGGCGAGGCTCCTCCACATGGCGCTGATCTCCAAGATGCGCGCATCGTCAGCTTGAAAAGCGAGTTTGGCATTGCCGTCCTGAGCGTCGGTTCCCGTGATGGAGTGAAGCCGGGGATGCCGTTTGAAATTTACCGCGAGGACAAACCCATCGCGAAGGTTCTTGTCACCGAAGTCCGCAACTCTGTGAGCGGCGCTGTGGTGCAGGAACTCGCCAACAGCGCCGATTCGGTCCGGGTCGGTGATCGTGGAAAAGTGGACACCAGCAGATCATTTTAATTTTATGGAAGTGCGCTCAAGCCTCAAATACGCCCGCATCTCATCGCAGAAAGCGCGGCAAGTCACACGAGCCATCACGGGTATGCCTGTGAGCCAAGCTCTCAGCGTTCTGGATTTCACGCCGAAGAAGGCGGCTTTCCTGATTGGCAAAGTCCTCCGCAGTGCTGTGGCGAACGCTGAGAATAACCACGAACTGGATGCTGACGAACTCATCGTCCAGAGCGCCGTCGCCACCCCTGGCCCAGCCTTGAAGCGCATCATGCCTCGCGCCCGTGGTTCTGCCGCCCCGATCAAAAAGCGCATGACCCACATCACCGTCATCCTGGGTGCCAAGCCAGAGGAGGCTGAGAAGCCCGCCAAGCGCATTCACAAGTCCAAGGCCAAGGCAACTGCCGAATAATCTCCACACACCACTGATATATGGGACAGAAAGTTAATCCGATCGGTTTCCGCCTCGCAGTCACAAAAGACTGGCGCTCCAAGTGGTATGCCCCCGACAAGGAGTTCGCCGACGCGCTGCACAGCGACCTCGCCATCCGCAAGTACCTCAAAGACAAGCTCATGCAGGCCGCCGTGGCCAAGATTGTCATTGAGCGTGCCTGGAACCAGGTCCGTGTCACCCTCCACACTGCCCGTCCGGGTCTAGTGATCGGTCGCAAGGGCCAGGAGATCGAAGTGATGAGTCAGAAAGTCTCCGAGATGTGTGGTGGTAAGCAGGTGAAAATTGACATCTTCGAGATCAAGCAGCCCGAACTTGATGCCCAGCTCGTGGCCGAGAGCGTGGTGGTCCAGCTTGAGCGCCGTATTTCCTTCCGCCGCGCCATGAAGCGTGCCGTGCAGACAGCGATTGATATGGGCGGCGAAGGCATCCGTATCCGTGTTGCAGGTCGTCTCGGCGGTGCAGACATCGCCCGTGCAGAGCAGTATCGCCAGGGCAAAGTACCCCTCCAGACCCTGCGTATCCCGATTGATTATGGCTTTGCCGAAGCCCGCACCGTCTATGGCATCATTGGCGTGAAGGTCTGGCTGAACCGTGGCAATGCCCCAGAGAATACCCAGCCTCGTCAGGAGCGCCGTCCCCGCCGCGATGGCGATCGTGGTGGTCCGCCCCGCCGTGGTGAGCGCGCTGGAGGTGGCGCGCCGCAGTCCTCACCAGCCCCCGCCCAGGCCGCCCCCGTCGCTGCAGCTGAGTAAGTTTTAACCGAACCCCATTGTCCCTAGCTAAACCCGGACCTCCATCATGGCCCTTCTTCCCAGTCGAGTAAAATATCGCAAGTCCCAGCGTGGCAGCCGCGCGGGCACAGCCTCCAGTGGCAACAAACTGGACTTCGGTGACTTCGGTCTCCAGACGCTGGACCGTGGCTGGATCAAGAACAATCAGATCGAGGCTTGCCGTGTAGCGATCAACCGCTTCCTCAAGCGCAAGGGCAAGGTCTTCATCCGCATTTTCCCGCACAAGCCAGTCACTCAGCGTCCGCCGGAAGTCCGAATGGGTAAGGGCAAAGGCTCCCCAGAGTTTTGGGTTGCCGTCGTGCTCCCAGGGCACATGCTTTTTGAAATTTCCGGCGTCACTGAGGCTATCGCGCGTGAAGCCTGCCGCCTAGCTGCGAATAAGCTCGGCCTCCGCACCCGCTTTGTTTCTCGCTCTTCCACCCACTGAACCCACGCCACAGTACCTGCTTTATGAAGATCAAAGAACTCCGTGAGATGACCGTGGAAGAACTGGGAGCCCGCCGCCGTGAGCTACGCCAGGAAATGCTGAACCTGCGTGTGCAGCAGCAGCTCGGCCAGCTTGAGAATCCTGCCCGCCTGCACCAACTCCGCCGCGAGGTGGCCCGCATCGAGACCATCGTCACTGAGCGCAGCCGGGCTGTTGCAAAGGCCGCCTAACCCTGAACGTCATTCCTTTTTATACGATCCATGAGCGATACTGCTGAAACCGCCGTTGCCCCGGCACCTGCCAAAGCCCTTGTGCGCAAAACGCGCGTTGGCACGGTCACGTCCGACAAAATGAACAAGACCATCGTGGTCGAAGTGGAACGCCGCGTGCCGCACCCGCAGTTCAAAAAGATCGTGCGCAAAACCTCAAAGTTTTACGCCCATGACGAAAGCGAAGTGGCTAAGGTGGGCGACAAAGTCCTCATTTCTGAAACCCGCCCGGTGAGCAAACTCAAGCGCTGGAACCTGGAGGAAGTGCTCAAGCACTAGTCCGCTGGACACGATCAACCCCTTTTATCTGAGGAGACAAACGCTATGCTGCAAATGGAGTCAACAATCCCGGTGGCCGACAACACCGGAGCCCGCGTGGCTATGATGATCGGCGTGTTGGGCAAGAAAGGTACCCGCTTTGCCTACGTCGGTGACATTATCACCGCCCACATCCGCGAGTCCACCCCGACCGCCAGCGTGAAGAAGGGCGAAGTCGTCCGCGCCGTGGTCGTGCGCACCGCGCATCCGATCCGCCGCAATGACGGTTCGATCCTGCGCTTCGACAAGAACGCCATTGTCATCATTGATAAGGACAACAACCCCAAAGGAACCCGCATCTTCGGCCCAGTCGCCCGTGAACTGCGTGACAAGAATTTCATGAAGATCGTTTCCCTCGCCCCAGAAGTGCTATGAGCCGCGTCAAATCCCATGTCAAAAAAGGCGACACCGTCGTCGTCATCTCCGGTGCCAGCAAAGGTGCTCAAGGCATCGTGATGGAAGTCCAGACCACCAAGAACCGCGTCTTGATCGAAGGCGTGCGCATGATCAAGAAGACCGTGCGCCCCACTCAGGAGCGCCAGCAGGGCGGCATCATCGAAAAAGAAGGCCCTATCCATATCTCCAACGTCAAGCTCGCCGACGCGAAGCCTCAGGCGAAGGAAACGAAGAAGAAAGTTGCGAAAAAGAAGTAGTCCCCCCAATATGCCGCCCCCTCCGGCACACCGCCACGCCTTGCTGCGCGGCCCACGGAGGAAAGGCTGCACAGCCAACACTGACCCATGACCCCCGTATTACAGACCCTCTACAAGGAGAAGCTACGCGACTCCTTGAAAGCTCAACTTCAGCTCACCAACGTGCATGAAGTGCCCAAGCTCGAAAAGATCGTTATCAACTGTTCCGTCGGCTCCCAGAGCGAACGCAAGCAGGCGATCGAAGACGCCGTGAACGAAGTGACCCTCATCACCGGTCAGAAACCCGTCATCACCCAGAGCAAGAAGGCCATCGCCAACTTCAAGCTGCGCGAAGGTGAAAACGTCGGTGTCAAAGTCACCCTGCGCAGCAAGCGCATGTATGACTTCCTCATGCGTTTGGTGAAGACAGCGCTGCCCCGCGTCCGTGACTTTCGCGGTGTCGCCCCCCGTGCCTTTGATGGTCGTGGCAACTACACCCTCGGCGTCAGCGACCAGTCTATCTTCCCTGAGATTGAGCTGGATAAGATCAAGCGCACCCTCGGTTTCGATATCACCTTCGTCACCTCCACGAACAATGACGATCACGCCCGTGAGTTGCTGCGCGCACTGGGAATGCCCTTCCGTGGCAAAACTAACACTGCCAAGAAAGCAGATGGCGAGAGCGCCGAAGAAGCGGCTGCCGCCTAACCTGAACTCAGACTCCCACGAGCCATGACCGACCCGATTTCCGATTTCCTAACCCGCATCCGCAACGCCGCCACCGCAGGCCAGCAGGAAGTGTTCATCCCCTTCTCCAAAATGAAGGCTGAGCTTTCCCGCATCCTCCAGGAAGAAGGCTACCTGTGGAGCTATGAGATGGACACCAGTGGCGAGCACCCGCGCCTGAAGCTGAAGATCAAGTACCAGGGTAAAGCTCCGGTCGTACGCAACCTCACCCGCATCAGCAAGCCGGGTCTGCGCAAATACGTCTCTTGTGACGAGATTCCCCGCGTGCTCGGCGGACTCGGCATTTCCATTCTGTCCACTTCACGCGGCATCATGACAGGTGCCCGCGCTAAGAAATCCAAGGTGGGCGGCGAACTTTTGGCCCAGATTTGGTAATTCAAGGAGAACACACATATGTCACGCGTCGGCAAACAACCCATCTCTCTCCCTGACAAAGTCTCCGTGAAAATCGGAGCGGACCGAAGCGTCCTGGTCGAAGGCCCCAAGGGCAAACTCAACTGGACCCTTCCTGAAGGCGTCGCAGTCGTCTCCGAAGGCAAGGAAATCAACGTCACCCGCCTCAGCGAGGATCGCCGTGTCCGTGCCATGCACGGCACCACCCAGCGCCTCATCGGCAACATGGTGGAAGGCGTTAGCAAAGGCTATATACGCAACCTCGAAATCCACGGCGTCGGCTTCCGCGCAGCGGTGAAGGGGAACGTCATTGACCTCAACCTCGGCCAGTCGCACCCGCGTCTGCACCCCATCCCTGCCGGTGTGAAAGTCACCGTCGCGGAAAACACCAAGATCGCCATCGAAGGCATAGACAAGCAGGTCGTCGGGCAGCTCGCCGCCGACATCCGCGCCTACTACCCGCCGGAGCCTTACAAGGCCAAGGGCGTGCGTTATGTGGGCGAAGTGATCCGCCGCAAAGCAGGCAAGAGTGTGAAGTAACCCATCTGGAGGAAAGTCATCATGGCAGCAAAAAATCGCAAACTCTCCCGCACACGTATCCACGCGCGCATTCGCAGGTCGCTCTCCGGTACCCCGCAGCGCCCGCGCCTCGCCGTTTATTTTTCCAACTCGAATGTCTATGCTCAGATCATTGACGATCTTGCTGGCAAGACCCTCGTGTCCGCCTCTACCAAGGAGAAAGGCTTCGGCGAAGGCAAATCCAACGCAGTGACCGCAACCAAGGTAGGTCAGACCGTTGCCGAACGCGCCCTCGCGGCGAACATCACTCAGGTCGTCTTCGACCGCGGTGGTTTCACTTACCACGGTAAGGTCAAAGCCCTTGCCGACGCCGCCCGCGAAAAGGGTCTGAAGTTCTAATCCACACGTCCCCTCCTTTTTATGGCAGCAGATTTCAATCGTTCCGCCTCCGATGGCGACTCCCGCTCCGACTCCGTCGAAAAAGTCGTTCACATCAACCGATGCGCCAAAGTCGTCAAAGGTGGTCGCCGTTTCAGCTTCTCCGCGCTTGTCGTCTGTGGCGATCGCCAGGGCAAAGTCGGCTGGGGTTTCGGCAAGGCCAATGAAGTGGCCGATGCTATCAAGAAAGCCACCGAGTCCAGCCGCAAAAAGATGAACCGCGTTCATCTAAACAACAACACCATCCCCCACGAGGTGATGGGGGAACACGGCGGCGGTTGCATCATGCTCAAGCCCGCATCTCCCGGCACCGGCATCATCGCAGGCGGCGGTGCCCGTGCAGTTCTTGAGGCCGCTGGTGTGAAGGATGTCATCGGCAAATCTCTCGGTTCCAGCAACCACGCCAACGTGGTGAAAGCCACCCTTGCCGCCCTCGCTGCCCTGCGCCCGAAGGACGAAATCCTTCGCGCCCGTGGCAAAGAAATCAAAGAGCGCAAAGCCCTCTAATTGATTTCAAATCTTCAATTTCAAATTTCAAATCTCCATGAGACTCCAAGACGTTCAACCCCGCCCCGGTGCCAAGAAGCGCCGCAAGCGCATCGGCTGCGGCGAAAGTTCCGGCCACGGCAAGACCTCCGGCAAAGGCCACAAAGGCCAGATGGCGCGTTCTGGTCGCGGCATTCGTCCAGGCTTTGAAGGCGGCCAGATGCCTCTGCACCGCCGCTTGCCGAAAAAGGGCTTTAGCAACGTCCAGTTCCGTGACGTGTATGAGGTCGTCAATGTTGGCTGTCTCAATGACGCCTTCGAGGATGGTGCCTTCATCAACGAGACCACGCTGCGCGAGAAGAACCTCGTCAACCGCAACTGTGATGCCATTAAGATCCTCGGTTCGGGTGATCTCACCCGCAAGCTCACCATCGAGATTAAAAGCGTCAGCGCCGCTGCCCGCGAGAAGATCGAGAAGGCTGGCGGTTCCGTCGCTGCCTAAACCGTACTTCACCCTTTAAGCGGGCCAGTCTGCGCCCAGCCAAAACGGCTGGCAGAAGACGCGGCCCGTTTTCCATTATCTCCCGCACTCGTTCCTCCATGATCTCCGCCTTCGCCAACTGCTTTAAGGTACCCGACCTTCGTTCCCGCATCCTCTTCACCCTGGCCATGATCGTCATCGTGCGCATCGGCGCGGCGATCACGCTGCCCGGCGTGGACGGTACCGTGCTCCAGGAGTGGATCAGCACCCGCACGGCTGACGCCGGATCAGGCGTGGCCCAGGTGGCGGCTTTGCTGAACGTTTTCAGTGGCGGTGGCCTGCAAAACTGCGCCATCTTCGCGCTCGGCATCATGCCCTACATTAGCGCCAGCATCATGCTCCAGCTCCTCACCGCCGTGGTGCCGCAGCTCAGCAAGATGGCCCGCGAGGAAGGTGGCCGCCAAAAGATCACTCAATACACCCGCATGGCCACCATCGCGCTCTGCCTGCTCCAGGGCGGGATGTTGGCGAACTCCCTTCAGGCTCCCGGTCAGAACATCATGCTCGGAGGATTGCAGGAGACAATTGATCGCCTTGGCCGTCCGCTTGTGCCGGACTTTGACATGTGGTTCGTCATCGTCTCTGTCATCACCATCACCGCAGGCACCCTGCTCATGATGTGGCTGGGCGAGCAAATCACCGAGCGCGGTATCGGCAATGGCGTGTCTCTGCTTATCTGCGTGAACATCGTCTCTGACCTCCCCGGCGCGATGGTGCAGGTCTGGCAGACTTACGTCGGCGGTGCTGGCACGGACATGAGCAAGCCTGCCATGCTCGTCCTCCTGCTCGCCTTCATGATCATCGTCATCGCCGGGGTCATCGCCCTCACTCAGGCGACGCGACGAATCGTTATCCAGTACGCCAAGCGCGTGGTGGGCCGAAAGGTCTATGGCGGCCAGACGCAGTACCTGCCGCTGAAGATCAATTACTCTGGCGTCATGCCCATCATCTTCGCCCAGGCCATCTTGCTGTTCCCATCTTCCATCATCGCCTCCATGTTCCCCAACGTGGCTTGGATTCAGCGTGTCTCCCTCGCCATCGCCTCCGGCTGGATTTACTACACCATTTCTGCCGCGTTGATCTTCTTCTTCAGCTACTTTTGGGTCGCCACCATGTTTCAGCCCACGCAGATTTCTGAGGATCTGAAAAAGAGCGGCGGCTACCTGCCCGGCATCCGCCCCGGCAAGCCGACCGCCGACTTCCTGGACTACACCATGAGCCGCCTCACCTTCGCGGGCGCGGTCTTCCTCACACTGCTTTACATCATGCCCGGGCTGGTTAGTGCCTGGATGGGCATCGCCCCGCAGACCGCTCAGTTCTTTGGCGGCACCAGCCTATTGATCCTCGTCGGCGTCGTGCTCGATGTCATGCGCCAGATTGAGACCCATCTCCTCCAGAGTCACTACGACGGATTCCTGAAGAAAGGTCGCATCCGCGGTCGCTTTGATCGGATGCAGCAGACCGGCAAGGTGGCGGATGCCAGCACCGTTGTCTGGCTTTGGGTCGGCATTTCCATCCTCACTCTTATCGGTGTCGCATACTTCATCTCCACGGGCGGGAAGTAAGCTGTCATGGGCCTGCTCAACAAGATCAACATCCGCCACGGCCCCCAGCAGCAAGCTCTCCGGGTCGCCAACGGCATCGCGCGCGACATTCTGCTGAAAACTGCCGCGCAGATCCGTCATGGCGTCACCACTGGCGAGGTGGACCGCTTTGCCGCCGCTGAGATGAAGGTGCGTCGCTGCAAGAGTGCCTTTCTCGGCTACCGCAAATTTCCCGGTCACATTTGCATCTCCATCAATGAGGAGGTCGTCCACGGCATCGGCGGCCCGCGCGTCATTCAGGACGGCGACGTGGTGAAGATTGACGTGGGCATCGAGCACGAAGGCTGGATCGGCGACAACGCCCTCACCGTCCCCGTCGGCAATGTCGCCAAAGAAACCCTGCATCTGCTCGCCGCCACTGAGGAGGCGCTGCACGTCGCCATCCGCCACGCGCGCGATGGCTGGATGCTCGGCGACCTCTGCGCCTCCGTGGAAGATCACGTCAAGCAGTACGGCTACACCGTCGTCCGCGAGTTCGTCGGCCACGGCGTCGGGCGGAAATTGCACGAGGAGCCGCAGGTGCCCAACTACGGCACACGCGGTGAGCGCCCGCGCCTGAAAGCCGGCATGACCATCGCCATCGAGCCGATGGTGAACATGGGCACCGAGAAGACCCGCGTCCTCTCCGACAACTGGACCGCCATCACCCAAGACCGCAAGCCCAGCGCCCACTACGAGCACGTCGTCCTCATCACCGAAAAGGAGCCGGAAGTGCTCACCTTTCGCAAGCGCATGTTCCCCCACGGCGTCAACGACCTGACTCCGCTGCCCGTTTCCGCCCTGGGTTGATGGTGAATGGTTGAGAGTTGATGGTTGTGAAGCGACCATCAATTGTTGGTGGGGCATTCAGTCCCTCAACCACCAACTCTCAACCATCAACCGCTGTTTCAGGATGACCCATTTCCGCCCCTGCATTGATCTTCACGATGGAAAAGTGAAGCAGATCGTCGGCTCTAGCCTCAGCGACAGCGGCGCTGGACTGCAAACCAACTTTGTTAGTGATCGTGATGCAGCCTGGTACGCACGGATGTATCAGCGCGATGGACTGGCAGGCGGCCATGTCATACTGCTCGGCAAATGCAACGAAGATGCCGCGAAGTCAGCCCTTGCAGCCTACCCAAAAGGATTGCAAGTCGGCGGCGGCATCCGCCCCTGCAATGCGGGGGAATACCTCGAAGCCGGAGCCAGTCACGTCATCGTCACCAGCTACTTGTTTGAAAACGACGGTTCTTTCTCCGAGACACGCCTGCAAAAAATGGTCGCCGCCACAGGGAAAGAGCGCCTGGTGATTGACCTCAGTTGCAAGGCCACCTCGACCGGCTGGACCGTCGCTATGAACCGCTGGCAGACCCTGACCGACCTGCTCCTCACCCCAGATGCCCTCTGCCACCTCGCCGACCACTGCGCCGAATTCCTCATCCACGCCGTGGATGTGGAGGGCAAATGCGAGGGCATAGACGAGGCGCTTGTCTCTTATCTTGGCGAACACAGCACCATTCCCGCGACATACGCTGGCGGCATCCGCCATCTCGACGACTTGCGCCGTATCCAGGTGTTGAGCCGGGGCAGCGTGGACGGCACCATCGGTAGCGCGCTCGACCTCTTTGGCGGCACTGGCGCGTGCTATGAGGATTGTGTAGCCTTCAATCGCCGTCTTGAACCTTGAGACGCCTCCGTGTGCTTCACGGCCAGTGGAGTGACTTTCCGGCAAGGAAGATACTCCTGAGAGCGATTTTCTACTCCTTCCTGAATGCACCGCCTCCCACTGCTTTTTGCCCTCTGCTCTCCACTCCTTGCTGCTGATCCACAGGAGTCGGACTTCTACAAGATCACCAGCTTTGATACGCCAAGCGAGACGGCACTAGAAGTCGGCTCCATTGACCTCCTGCCGGGTGGCAAGCTCGCGCTCGGCACGCGTCGTGGCGAAATCTGGATCGTCAGTGGCGCTGGCAGCAGTGATGCAGGGAGTGTGAGTTATAAGCTCTTCGCCAGCGGTTTGCATGAAGTCCTCGGCATCGCCTACAACGCGAAAGATCATCATCTATATGCCACCACACGCTACGAGATCACGCGTTTGAAGGATATGGATGGAGATGGCCGCGCGGATGTGTTTGAGAAGGTAAATGATGATTGGGGCGTCTCAGGTGACTATCACGAATACGCGATAGGCTCCACATTTGATAAGCAAGGCGACCTCTGGGTCACGCTCTGTCTGACAGGCTCCTTCAGCAGCCAGGTGCCCTTCCGAGGCTGGGCTTTGCGTGTGAAGCCAGATGGGACACTAGTGCCTACCTGTAGCGGCATTCGCAGTCCTGGTGGCATAGGCTTTGATGCGGATGGAGCAGCCTACTATACGGACAACCAAGGGCCGTGGCATGGCAGTTGTACTTTGCAGCACCTCATCCCCGGCACGTTCCAGGGGCATCCGGCAGGCAATGTGTGGTATGACAAAGCGCCGCAGATGGGGCCGCGTCCCATTGACCCGATCCCCGAGGCATTTCAGGGCGATCGGAAGCGCGGCGAGAAGACACCTCACCTCGACCCTGACCGCATAGTCGCAGAGCGCGCGCGTATCAAACAGCTTGTGCCGCCCGCTGTGTACCTTGTGCATGGAAAGATCGGTAACTCCGCCAGCGCCATCATCTGTGACATGAGCGGCGGTAAGTTCGGCCCGTTCAGCGAGCAGCTATTCGTGGCCGATCAGAGTCACAGCAATCTCAGCCGCGTGTACCTGGAAACGGTCAACGGTGTGAAGCAGGGCGTCGTCATCCCCTTCCGCAAAAACTTCAAGAGTGGCCTCATCGGCGGGCGCATGGATGGGGAAGGCCGCATTTTTGTCGGTGGCAGTGACCGTGGTTGGGGCGCACGCGGGGGGAAGCCATTCTGCTTCGAGAAGGTCGAGTGGACTGGCAGGGTGCCCTTCGAGATCCACGAGATGCGCGTGCTGCCTGATGGGTTTGAGATTACCTTCACGCACCCGGTGGATGCAGCGATTGCGAGTGATGTGAAGAGCTATGCGATGCGTGAGTTCACTTATGCCTACCGCGAGGAATACGGCGGCCCGGAGGTGGATGAGGTGCTGCCGAAGATCACAGTGGCCAAGGTGGCAACCGATGGGAAAAGTGTGCGTCTGCGCATTGAGCCGCTGACGAAAGGGCATATCCATGAACTGCACCTAGATGGCGTAAAGTCAGCAGATGGGCTGCCACTGCTGCATCCAGTGGCTTATTACACGCTGAACGAGATACCCTGAGTAGGGGGCGTGTGACAGGACGGACACAATCTCCCTTCTTGCACAGGGGCGCTTCATGCTCACTGTGAGCGGTTCGACTGCCAACCACGAACCTTACGCATGATCTTTGATCTGAGCCAACACTTGCGCACGCCCTTGCAGCGCGGCCTATATCGTCTCCTCGGCCCTTGGCTGGAGACAAAGCTGGGCCTGCGCCACTTTGATGGCGTCTGCCAGCGGTCGCGCGAGCTTTATGCACACCACGAGGATGGGCCGACGTGCTTTGCCTGGTTTGACTCTGTGCTGACCGCAGTGGATGCCAGCGGGGAGATTGACGAGCCATCGGACTTTGAGTTCCCGCGCAAGGGGCCGCTTATCATCGTGGCGAACCATCCGTACGGCATCCTCGACCCCTGCATCCTGGCGCGTTATGCCGCTAGCCACCGGCCAGAGTTGAAAGTGATGACGAACTCCCTACTTGCCACCATAGCAGAACTGCGCCCTCACATCATCGCGGTGAATCCCTTTGGCGGCCAGGCAGCGGCGAAGAGTAATGTAGGTGCGATGAAGGATGCGATCCGCCATCTGCGCGCTGGTGGGGCGCTGGTGATTTTCCCGGCTGGCGAGGTGGCGGGCTATAAGCCAGGGCGTGGCATTGAGGAGCCAGTCTGGAGCCAGCACCTCGGCTCCCTGGTGCGGCGTACGCAGGCCACTGTGTTGCCGGTCTTCTTTCCTGGCAGCAACAGCCCGCTCTTCCATGCAGCAGGGGTCATCCACCCGCGCCTGCGCACCGGTTTGCTGCTGCGGGAGTTCTCCAACCAGCGCGGGACGCGTGCGCTAATGCATGTAGGCGCGGCTATCCCCTTCACCAAGCTGCGCAAGTTCGAGGATGATGAGTCGCTGACGAAGTTCCTGCGCATCCACACCTTTGTGCTGGCCAGCCGCCGCCGTAATGCACCCACCATAGGCGAGACGATGCCCCCGACTGCTATCTCCACGGGCGTGTGCAGCACCGGACGCCAGGCACGCATCATCCAGGAGGTGATTGCACTGCGGCAGCGCGGCGCGCTGTTGGTGGGGCAGGGGAGCCTCTCAGTCTATTGCGCGCATTCCCATGAGATACCTGAGGCACTTCAGGAGATTGGCCGTCTGCGCGAGGTGACCTTCCGTGAGGTTGGTGAGGGCACTGGCGTGGAAATAGATTTGGACAAGTACGACCGCTACTACCAGCATCTGTTTCTCTGGGATGAGGAGAAGTGCCAAATCGCCGGTGCCTACCGCCTGGGCCGGGCGGATATGATCCTGAGGGAGTACGGGGCGAAGGGGCTGTACACCAGCACCCTGTTCCGCTTCGAGAAGCCATTCCTCTCCCACCTGGAAAGTGCGGTGGAAATGGGCCGCAGCTTCATCATTAAATCTTACCAGCGCAACCTTTCCTCCCTGCCACTGCTGTGGAAGGGCATCGCCCACTGGATGGTGCGCAATCCAGGCTACCGAAAGCTCTTTGGCCCCGTCAGCATCAGCCAGGACTACGATAGCCTGAGCCGAAGGATGATGGTGGAGTTCCTCCAGGGCAATTGCCTGCACGAGGACTTGGCCAGCTTTGTAAAGCCGCGCAATCCCTTCCGCTACCTGCGCAGCCGCCGCATGATGCGCGAATTCATCAGTGCCAATCTGCGCGACGTGGACGACTGCTCTGCCCTCATCTCTAGCGTGGAGACGGATGGCAAAGGCATCCCCGTCCTGCTAAAGCACTATCTGCGCCTCAACGGCACCATCCTCAGCTTCAATGTGGACAAGGAGTTCTCTTCCGTCATTGACGGCCTGATTCTGGTGGACCTCACCGAGACTGACCCGAAGCTGCTGGCCAAGTACATGGGGGAGGAAAACTGCCACGCCTGGCTGGCTGCGCAGGGTGTAGCACGCTGAGGCACCGGCTTTTTTTCAAGTTCACGGCACCAGTAGGCTGGCGATGCAGGCGGTGCAGTAGCAGGAAAGGAGGCCACCTAGCATGGCCTTGGCGCCCAGTTTTGCTAGGTCTCCGCGACGCCCCTCGGCCAGTGCACCAATGCCGCCGATCTGGATGGCGATGCTGGCGAAGTTGGCGAAGCCGCACAGGGCGTAGGTGGCGATGGTGACGCTGCGCGGGTCCAGCCCCTGCGCCTTGCTGAGGCTAAGGTAGCCGATGAATTCGTTGAGCACGATGCGCTCGCCAAGAATGGCACCGATGATCTGACAGTCCTTCCACGGCACGCCCATGAGCCAAGCGCAGGGGGCGTTTAGCCAGCCGAGTGCCGCTTGTAGGGGCTGCGGATTCACCACGCCGGTCAAGCCAAGGCAGAGGGAGAGGAGGTAGTTCGCCAGCGCTACGGTGGCGACGAAGGCGATGAGCATGGCGACGACGTTGACGGCTAGCTTCATACCGTCGCTAGCGCCAGCACAGAGGGCGTCCACGCCGTTGACGGTGGTGCGCGGGATGGACCTGCCGATTCCGTCCGCCGTATCGCTGACTTCGGTCTCTGGCAGCAATATCTTGGCGAACATGAGGGAGGCCGGTGCGCTGATGAATGAGGCGGTGAGCAGGTGCCCTGCGGAGATGCCAAAGGATACGTAGGCGGCCATGACACCCCCAGCAATGGTTGCCATGCCACCGACCATCAGTGCCATCAGCTCGCTGCGTGTCATGGTGGCTAGGTAGGGCTGGATGACGAGCGGTGCCTCGGTCTGACCCATGAAGATGTTTGCCGCAGCGGCCAGGCTTTCACTGCCGCTGGTGCGCATGAGCCGCCGCATGACCCAGGCCATGCCGGTGACGACGCGCTGGAGGATGCCGTAGTGGTAAAGAAGGGAAGACAGCGCGGAGACGAGCACGATGGTGCCGGTGATGGTGACCACGAAGATAAAGCTATTTCCCTGGCCCCATTGTTCCGTCAGCAGTTGTTGGTTCGCTAGCGGGCCGAAGACCATCGCTACGCCTTCATTGGCAAAGCCGAGCAGCCGCCGGAAAGCGCTTTCTAGCCTACCGAAGAACCATGCGCCTCCGCTCGTGCACAGGATCAGCCAACCGCAGATTAGCTGAAGCGCCAGCCCAGCCAAAACGGTGCGCCAGGGAAACAGACGGCGGTTTTCTGACAGTGCCCAGGCCAGTGCGACAAAGGCCACGAGTCCGAGGAGGGCTGGGGCGCTGTGCATCGGACACGGGTTATGCTGGATTCGCGCTGAGGGCGCAGACGCGGTCAGGGCAGGCCACTGCGGCGGGAGTCGCCAGGGTTTGCCCCTTCGATTTTGTTTTGTTCGTTGAGTCGGTACCAGTCCTCCGGGGAGAGTGCCTTCATCTGCATGCGGTGGCGGTAGGTGACACCGGCGACGAAGCAGCCCACGTCAGCAACGAGGATGACCATGGCGATGACGATGCCGTATTTTTTCAGGCTCTCGTCTATGACCTTGTTCTTGTTCACGGAGAATTCCTCCGATCTTGAGAACATGGACTGAAAGAGGCGGCGCCATTGGCGGGGCTCTCGCGCAATGCTGAATGACCACACAAAGAGGGCAGTCAGCACAATGCAGGCGACTTGGTATTGAAGTGGGAAGCGGTCGTCCATGAGGTCGGCACGTGAGGCACGGGCCATGTCATATAGCGCACCCGACTGGATGGCAATACGAGATTCCTTTTATGATGCAGACAGGAAGCGGTCGCCGACGGGGGTGTCGGCCTCCAGGGCCAGCCGGGCACTGCCGTTGGCTGCCAGGTGGCTGAGCATGTGCCAGGCGTCCTCCGCATCCACACCGACCTGGGCGGCTAGCTCCTCAGCGGTCACGCCTGCGCCGCTGGCAGGCAGGGCGGCAGCGATCTGGCCCATCTGTTTCAGGAAATCCGTCGCCGCCTTCTTCCCGGCCTCGACGCCTGGCTGGTGGTAGGCATTCACATTCACCAGCGTGGCATAAAAACCGACCGCGCGCTCGAAAAGTCCCACGAGCATCCCTAGGCTGATAGCGCTGACCTCGTTGATAGTGAGGGTAATAGACTCGCGCCCCTTGTCGGCCAGAGCCTTGCGGGTGCCACGCAGAAAGCCCTGGAGGTAGTCGCCGCTGGTGAAGCCCGGCTCTACCTCAAAACCCGCTGTGTCACGCGCCTTGCGCACCTCGATGAAGGTGGCGAAGAAGTTGTGAACCCCATCGCGGAGCTGCTGCACATAGGCGTGCTGGTCGGTGCTGCCCTTGTTGCCATAGACAGCGATGCCCTGGTTCACCACATTGCCGTCGAGGTCGTGCTCCTTGCCCAAGGACTCCATGACGAGCTGCTGGAGGTATTTGCTGAAAAGCACGAGCCGGTCCTTGTAAGGCAGCACGACCATGTCCTTCGCCCCCTTGCCGCCGCCCGCGTGGTGCCACATGAGGGCCAGCAGCATGGCTGCGTTTTCCTGCGCCGGGCGCGTCCGCGTCTCGGCATCCATAGCCGCCGCGCCTGCCAGGAAGCCGCGCACGTCCACTCCCTGGAGCGCGGCGGGCAGGGTGCCCACGGCGCTCATCACGCTGGTGCGCCCGCCCACCCAGTCCCACATGGGGAAACGGGCCAGCCAGCCATTGGCGGTCGCGTGTTTGTCCAGCTCACTGCCCGGACCGGTGATGGCCACGGTGTGCCTGGCAAAGTCCAGCCCCTGCGCCGCGTAGGCTGCCGCAGCCTCCAGCATCCCGTTGCGCGTCTCCTTGGTGCCGCCGGATTTCGAGATGACCAGCGTCAGCGTGGTGGCCAGCCCGGCACCGATCTGCGCCACGACGCGGTCCATGCCGTCAGGGTCGGTGTTGTCAAAGAAGGCGATTTCCATCGGCGGGCACGCCGGAGTGATGGCCTGCGCCACGAGCTGCGGCCCCAGCGCCGATCCGCCGATGCCGACAACCAGCACGCGGGTGAACTTCTGCCCGTTCGCCGCCGTGATCGCGCCGGAGTGGACTTCCTCCGCGAACTTCAGCGTGGCTTCCAGCGTGTCGTCAATTTCCGCGCGCAGCTCTGCCGGTGCCAGGGAGGAGTCCCGCAGCCAGTAGTGGCCCACCATGCGGCCCTCGTCCGGGTTGGCGATGGCGCCCGTCTCCAGTTCGCTCATGGCAGTGAAAGCCTTGTTGATGGCTGGGGCCATCGTGTCAAAGAGGCTGTCCTCGAAGGACACACGGCTCACATCCATCGCAAAGCCGAGCTTCGGGTAGCGGACGAAGTGTTTCTGAAAGCGGGACCAAAGGGAGGAGGAATGGCTCATGGCGGTGTCAAGAAGCATGTTCGATGCCGGGGTGCAACTCTGGAGTGAGGCCGGGGGGCTTGGGTTGATGTTTGAAAGTTGATGGTTGATAGCCTGAAACTGAGGCTATAGCGCGAAAATCCAGCATTCACCTATTGAGTGCGTTAGAAAATTTCACCAGCGGTTGGGATTCGCTTCGCGGCAGTCCATCAACTATCAACTATCAACCATCATCTATCAACTAAGGTGCTCACGCCTCAAGCAGGCGTTGAATGTCCTCCTGCGTGAGGCGCAGCTTGTCGGTGCGACCGGCTAGGAGTCCCTCAATGAGGGCGGCTTTGCTCTTTTGCATCTCGACGATTCTTTCCTCAATGGTGCCTTGGCAGATGAGTTTGTGGATGAACACGGGCTTGGTCTGGCCGATGCGGTGCGCGCGGTCGCTGGCCTGGGCCTCGGCGGCTGGGTTCCACCAGGGATCGTAGTGGATCACGGTATCGGCGGCGGTGAGGTTGAGGCCGGAGCCGCCGGCTTTCAGGCTGATGAGGAAGACGGGCACCTCGCCGCGTTGGAAGCGCTGCATGGGCGTCTCCCGATCCTCCGTTTGGCCGGTGAGCTTGACGAAGGGGATGTGCGCGGCCTTGAGCTGGGTCTCGATGATGGCCAGCATCTCGGTGAACTGGGAGAAGATGAGGACGCGGTGGCCCTCATCCAGCAGCTCGGGCAGCAGGTCTTCCATGAGGTATGCGGTCTTGGCGGACTCGGCGATTTTTTGCGCGGCCTCAATTTTCAGGAGTTGCGGGTGGCAGCAGACTTGGCGCAGCTTTAAAAGGGCGTCGAGGACGATGATCTGGCTGCGGTCCAGCCCCTGCGCGCTGATGGCGTCCTTTACCCGCTGGTCCACGGCGGCGCGGATGGTCTCGTAGAGGTCGGTCTGCGCCTTCCCCAGTTCGATGGTGTGGAGGATTTCCGTCTTCGGCGGCAGGTCTTTGGCGACGGCGCTTTTGGTTCGGCGCAGAAGCAGCGGCTGCAGGCGCGCGGTGAGCTGCTGCTGGCGCTCCGGGTCGGCATCCCGCTCAATGGGCGTGCGATAGAAGGCACGGAAGCTTTCGGCATCCCCCAGAAGGCCGGGCATGAGGAAGTGAAACAGGCTCCACAGCTCGCCGAGGTGGTTCTCCATCGGCGTGCCGGTCAGGCAGAGGCGGTGGCTGGCCTGGATGCTACCGGCGACCTGCGCGGCCTTGCTGCGGGGGTTCTTGATGTGCTGCGCCTCATCGAGCGCGAAGACATGCCACTCCGTCTGCCGCAGCTCCTCGGCATCGCGGACGAGGAGGGGAAAGGAGGTGATAACGAGATCGTGCTGGGGGATGCGACGGAAGTCGCTGCGGCGTTCATCGCCGTGGAGGAGCAAGACGCGGAGATCGGGCGTGAACTTCGCGGCCTCGCGCGCCCAGTTACGAATGACAGAGGTGGGGGCGATGATGAGGCTGGGGCGGTCCATGCGGCCTGCCTCTTTCTCCGTCAGCAGATGGGCCAAAGCTTGCAGGGTTTTGCCCAGGCCCATGTCGTCGGCCAGGATGCCGTGCAGGGAGAACTCGCGCAGGAATTGCAGCCAGGAGAGACCCTCGCGCTGGTAGGGTCGCAGATCGGCCTTCAACCCTGCGGGCGGCTCGACCAGGGACATTTCTTTGAAGCCCTCCAGCCGCTCCCGCAGGACGGCGAGTTGCGTGGGGACGCGGATGGGCAGGCCGTCGAGGTTGGCGAGCTGGGCGGCGCGCATTTTGTCCAGATGCAGCTTGCCATCCTTCCGACCAGGGCGGGTAGCCAGCAGCTCATCGAGAAAACGCAGCAGCACCAGCAGACGGCGCGCGGGGACGGCCAGCACGGGATTGCCGGGGCCGGGGAGGGAAAGCAGGTACTTTTGGTCCAGGTTCTCCTCCAGCAGGGCGGGGGTCAGCCCTTGGTCAATGCAGTCCACCAGCAGTGGCACCAGGGAGATGCGCTGGCCGCCAAGCTCAATGCCCAGGTCCAGTGCGTAGCTGTCGCGCCCGGCGGTGTCGCCCTCCACATCGGCGAACCACGCGTCCTCCGCCGCCTCGTGGATGGCGAAGCCGAAGTCCTCGGCGATCTCCACCTGCCAGCCCTCCGCGCGCAACTGCGGTACGCGGTCCCGCAGGAAGCGCGACCAGTGGATGGCCTGCAGCCGCTCCGGCACGGAGAGCAGAGCGGCCAGTGGCTCTGCCGCGCGCGCGTCCGGGATGGCCTGGGTCAGATGCACCAGGTCCGCCTGCATGAGATCGGCCAACAGCAGGCGCTCCATGCGCAGGTTGCGCGTCAGCTCCACGGTATTCCCACCCACATCCTGCCAGCGCGCGCCCGTGGTGCGGACCAGCATCTGAAAGCGCTGCGGGCACCCATCGTAACCGGCCAGAGGCTCGGCCACGCCGAGGCTGAGCTGCGCCTGCACGCCCTGGCTGCGGCCCAGCTTCACCTCTGGGCGCTCGATGCTGATGCGGCGTAGGCGCAGGTGCGGGCGCGGGCTGTCGTTTTCGAGCTGGAGGGCAACATCCGCGCCCTCGGCGGTGCCGCCGGGCGCGTCCTGCCCCACAGTGCCACTGCCATGGCGGGCGATTTTTTCGACGCGCTGGCGCACGGCCTCCTGGTCGCACAGCAGCAGCAACGCAGCCGCGTGATCGCAAAGGGAGCCGGAGTGGCAGGTGCATTCCGAGGTGAGGTGCAGGTCGCCCTTTTCCGCCAGGCGCAGGCTCACGCGCGGCTCGTCGCAGTTCATGTCGCTGCGGCCTGCCTGGCCTGCGAGCTCGATCTCCTCCGTGCTGATGCAGATGGCGCTGGAGATGTGCGTGTGGGACTTCACCCAACGCGCCGCCGCCTCGACCTGCTGCCTGCGGAAAAGCCACATCCAGGACTTGCGGCGGAGCTGCGACCAGAGTTGGGGGAATGGAAACGGGTCAGGCACGCGGGCGCTTGTGGTAGCAGCAGCATGTCACGATGCAAGTGCCCTGTTTTCTTTGCACTCCAGCGCGGTCTAAGCGGTTGCCTTTCGCCCGCGATACGCCAGCGCAAAGAACACGCAGACAGCGGCGGTGAGCGCGGTCTCCCCCCACCAGAAGCGGGACCAGTCGGTGACGCCATCTGTTTGACAAAGATGATGCCACCAGCCTCCGCCGAGGTAGCCGATGAGGTTCCCAACGCCGCCCATGAGCAGGGCCAGCAGCGCCTGGGCGCGGACGCGCCATCTGGGGTCAATGCGCTCCTCCAAATAAATCTGCGTGGTGATGAAGTACAGCGTGAAGGCCAGGCCGTGCAGTGTAGTGCCGAGCATGACAGCGCTCTGCGTGTCCAGCGCGTTCAGGCCGTAGCGCACTACGCAAATGAAGATGCCAGAGAGAAAGACCCACTTTAATCGGAACCGCACCAGCACGCCTGCCAGCAGCAGCATGGCAGCGATCTCTGTGGTCTGCGCCAGGGACATGACGGCAGAGATGTGACCGACGCCCAACTCCCGCAGGTGCAGTGCGGTGTAGGGGTAAAAGGCGGCGAGCGGGATGCTAAAAAGGGCGGCAGTGATGAAGACGACGCGGTGGTCCCGATGGCGCAGTAAATCGAGCGCATCGAGGCCCAGCACCTGCCGCCAGTTGCGCTGCTCCTTCACATCCCCAGGCGGGATGACGGGGAGTGCCCAGGTGAGGCTCATGACGACAAGCCAGAGTCCGGCAGCAGTGAAGCCAGCGAGCAGCGAAGCATCCGCATGGAGGACGAAGCTGATGATCCAGCAGCCGACCATCCAGCCAATAGTGGCGCAGGCACGCAGGGGGCCGAATTGGCGTTTCGCATCGCTGAGCTGGGAGAAAACGATGCTGCTAGTGATGCTCCACACCGGCGTGGCAACGAGGGCGAGCAACTGCGCGCAGGCGAGCACGGCTGCATCACTCCAGCCCCAGGCGAGCGAGCTACAGATGAGCGCCAACGCACTGCCGGTGCCGAGTGCGAGCCAGCGCAGCAGCAGTGTGGGGGAAACTTTTTCATCCGCCAGAGCAGCGACGAACAAAGGCGAGATGAAAGCAGCAATCGCCGAGGTAGCCAGCACCCACGGCACCAGGTTTGCACGCCCGTAAGCGGCAAAGACATTAGCCAGCGGCACATTCCACATGCCCATCGGCATGGCAGTGAAGAAGAACAGGGCGGCTAGCGAGGGACGGCTGGCGCGTGCGTCCGGGGCGGGGGCGGGCATCGTTGGGAATAAAGCGGGGAGCGCGAATCTCCAACTGCGAACCTGGGAAAAAGCGCGCCTTGCACGGGCAGGGTGGCTCCCCATCTTCCGCAACCATTTAAATCGAACTCATGGAAAACCTCATCATCATTGGCACGGGCTGTGCCGGCTATACCGCAGCCATTTACGCTGCACGCGCAAATTTCACGCCACTCATCCTATCTGGCAACATGCCGGGCGGGCAGCTCACGACAACGACGGAGGTGGAAAACTTCCCGGGCTTCCCCAATGGCATAATGGGGCCGGAGCTAATGATGAACATGCAGGCGCAGGCTGAGAAGTTCGGTGCGCGTATTGAGTACACTTTAGTCAGCAGCGTGCGGAAAATGGAGGCGGGCCACTTTGAGGTGGATTGCGAGGGCGGCACGGTGAGGGAGGCGCGGGCGGTGATCGTGGCCACGGGTGCCTCGCCGAAACATCTCGGCCTGCCGAATGAGAAGACGTTGATCGGGCGCGGGCTGACGAGCTGCGCGACGTGCGATGGGGCGTTTTACCGTAATGTCCCGGTGTGTGTGATTGGCGGCGGCGACAGCGCGTGTGAGGAGGCGAGCTTTCTGACAAAGTTTGCCAGCACTGTTTATCTGATCCACCGCCGTGATACGTTGCGCGCCTCAAAGATCATGGCAGACCGCGCGCTGGCGAACCCTAAGATCAAGCCAGTATGGAACAGCACGGTCTGCGAATACCTGACCGATGAAAAGGGCGAGATGCGAGCGGTGATGCTGGAGAATCTAGTGACGGGTGAGAAGACCGAGCTGGAACTGAAATGCGTCTTTGTCGCCATCGGCCATGTGCCGAACGGGAAGTTCCTGGGAGACCTGGTGGATACGGATGAGAACGGCTACATTCTCCAGACGCAGGGTACTCACACAAAGACGCAGGGTCTCTTTGCCGCAGGCGATGTCGCGGACCATGTGTATCGCCAAGCCATCACGGCAGCCGGACAAGGCTGCGCGGCAGCGCTGGAGGCAGAAAGGTACCTCGCCGCCCAGGGGGTGCATTAAGCGGGGGGAGAAACCTCCTTTTGCCTTTTCCCTCATGCTCTTACCTGCCAGCGCGCAAAGGCCAACAGCAGCCACCCCACCATCAGGCTGAGTCCGCCAAAGGGGGCGATGTGTGCCAGCCACGGGGTCTGCGTGTAGGCCAGCAGATAGAGCGAGCCGCAGAAAAGCAGGACGCCGACGAAAAGGCAGCGCCAGGCCCACGCTGCCAGCTTTCCGCCCGCCGCACCGTGGAAGGACAGCATGACCAGAAGGATGGAATGAGGCAGATGGTAGCGCACGGCGGTCTCCCAGTGGTCGAGGTGACCGGCGGCCTTCACCAGATCATGCACGGGGCCGTGCGCACCCATCGAGCCGAGGGCGATAGCTGCAAAACCCATGAGGGCGCAAAGGCGGAGGTGTTCACGGTCTGGTGACATACGGGGGAAGGGGAAGCCGGGGGAGTAGGGATGTCAATCCACGGTTCGCGTTGGCTTCAGCCTGGTGGATATTTTCCCGAATTGAGTCTCGATCCTGCGATTATTCGCAATTATCTCAAATGAGGCCTTTTTGTTTTGCATCACCAGTGTAAATTCAATAGAAAACAGCTCGTCACAGAACCCAGAAGCCTGTATCTGCCACCGTGGGAAGTTTAGCTCCAATCTCGCCGTCATCCTCCTCCGGGGAGGAGGCACCAACTGTTGACGTGGGGGAGGAGGGACGGCTGAATCCTTTCGCCAATGATGTGTGCCCCGGCCCCTTGGGCGTGGACGTGGAGGCGACGGCGGCGGGCCTGAACGCCGACGTGCTGGACACGCTTGTGGAGTCGGTGGAATCCCGCTCTGGCGGGCCACTGATGCTGCTAACGGCACCGCGCTCAGGCTACGGAAAGACGCATCTACTGGGCCGGGTGGTAGCGGCCGCAGGAGGCCAGGCGGTGATGGTGCCGCTGGCCTTCAAGTCGGGGGACGCGCTGACCCTGGCGACGATTACACGCCGGGGGATCGAGGCGCTGAGCCTCAGCAGCGGCAGCTTTGAGTCCCCTGACTCACCTCTGCGCTGGAGTCGGCTGCGGGAGGTGTGCGCCGGAGTGGTTTTGCATCTGGTCCGCGGGCTGGTCGGTAGCGGCGAGCTGCCCTGCGCGAACCGCGCGCAGGCGCTACAGGTGCTCGAAGGGCCGGTGCGAGAAATCTTTGATCTAGAGGGATCGGCACGGGTGATCGGCGATTGGCTACAACGACAGCGGGAGAGTCTGCGTCCGCCGTTGGCCCAAATGGCAGCGCAGGAGGTGCCAGTGCGCGCGGAGCTGTTGGATGCCTGGCTGGACGCGATGCTGGAGCAGGCTGACCAAGGTGGTATTGCGGGACTGGCTGTGATGCAAGAGCTGGCTGCGGCGGATACTGATACGGGGACGCCGAGCTGGCTGCGGCTGATCGGTGGCTGGCGTCCGGTAGTGCTGCTGGTGGACCATCTGGACGGCTTTTACCGCAACCCACAGGCGGGCGTGACCATCGCGGCACTGCTGATGGACCTGGTTGACTCGCACGGGGTGCATGTGCTGCTGAGCCTGAACCAAGATGTGTGGCAGGCCACCTTCGGCCACCACCTGCCGAGCGCGCTGGAAGACCGGCTGACGGCCTGCCAGGTGCTGCTGCGAGGGTTGGACGAGGGTGACGCGCGGGATATGCTGCGACTGCGCCTGGAGCAGGCGGGCGTGGAGGCCGGGCAGGCGGCTGAGTTTGAGGCGTTTGTGAACCTGGGCCGCCATTTCCTGGGCAGGCCGGTAGGCTCTGTGTCCGCGCGCGCCTTTCTGCGGCACTGCGCACGGCATTGGCAGATATTCCACAGTGCGCCCGCCGGGGCTACGGGCGTGCCGAGCCAGATTGACCAGTCGGACCAGTTCCCCCCGGCTGGCGTCGCCCCCTCCGCCTCGGATGATGATGGGGTGATCCCGCTGATGACTGAGACCCTGCTGCTGGAGGCGGGGGAGGAGGTGCCGCCGACCTTCGATGATGCGACGGTGCTGGAGATGCGGCAGATGGCGGAGGTGCTGGCGGAGCCAAAACCGGCCCTGCCGCAGGAAACGATGACACATGTCCCGGCACCAGCGTCGCTGCCAACGGACGCACTGGTGAAGACGGCACCTGCTGTGGCACCTTCGGCGGATGCGTTTGTGAAGCTGCGGGAGATGCTAAGCCGCCTGCGCCAGCCGGGTGCAGTGCCAGCCAAGCCGCCTGCCGAGGCGGTGACCGCGCCTGCAAAGACGTGGCAAAATGGGGTGAGCACGCCAGTGACGCAGAAACTGGCGGGGGTTATGCAGCCGGACGCGCTGCAAGGGCGCTTTGCCGCGCTGCGGCTACAGATGAGCACAGAGGCACAGACCTGGCCGCTAGATTACACGAAGCTGGCGGACCTTATCCGCCTAGCGGGCCGCCGCTTTCCCCTGGTGCGCTACAGTGAGCATGAGCTGCCGGGGATGACAGGCCGCTTCGTCCTCTACTGGTCACTCCACGGCATGGACATCCTCTTTGGCCTGGCAAATTTCGCCGATGAGTCCTACTGGCGCACGCTTTCCGCCTTTGCTGCCGGTCGGCAATCTGACCTGACCACGCAGGCGCACCAGGAGGGGCAGGCAACACCCTCAAGACTGAAGCTGGTAACTTTCAAAACCGACCGCGAACAGATGGCCTGGCAAGTTCTGCTGACTGGCGACGTGGTGCCGAAGCCGCTGCGGGAGCTAGTGGACGCGGTGCACCTGGACACGGATAGCGTGGCAGCCCTGTATGCCATGCAGAGGATCATCAAGGAGGCAGAGACCGGCGCATTTCAGGCGGAACCGGCGCAGGTGATGGCCGTGCTGGCACGGGAACTGGATTTCTTCTGGAAACGGGTGACGCGGGTAGGCTGAAGCGGGTGTTTCCGACAGTGGTCACTTTTTTGGATTTCCTTCCGCCTGATTACGGCTATGGCCTGCGGGCATGAGCCGCCTAGACCATCCTGATGGAATAACCCGCCTCCGCCATGTCGTCCACCGCCTGCGAGCCCCCGGCGGCTGCCCCTGGGACAGGGAGCAGACACATGAGAGCCTGATCCCTCATCTGCTGGAGGAGGCCTACGAGGTGGTGGACGCCATCCACAGTGGTGATGCCACGCTTTTGTGCGAGGAACTGGGCGACCTGCTGCTACAGCCTGTTTTGCACGCGGAGATCGCCGCTGAGACAGGTGCCTTTGACTTGGACAAGATGGCCCACGGTCTGACCGACAAGCTGATCCGCCGCCACCCGCACGTCTTTGGCGAAGCCAGTGCCGCCACAGCCGACGCCGTGCTGACGCAGTGGGATGCGATCAAACGCCAGGAAAAGGGCACGCAAAAGGAAGGCCACCTGCACGGGGTGGGCGCAGGTCTGCCCGCCCTGATGCGCGCGCAGAAGCTGCAAAAGAAGGCCGCCCGTGTCGGCTTTGACTGGCCGGATGTCACTCCTGTCTTCGCCAAAATCCGCGAGGAAACCGCCGAGCTGGAAGATGCCATGATCGAGGGTAGGACAACCGAGATGGATGAGGAGCTTGGAGATCTGCTTTTCAGTGTGGTGAATCTGGCGCGAAAGCTGGGCATCGAGTCCGAAGCCGCTCTGGCCGCCGCGAACGAAAAGTTTGTCCGCCGCTTCCACGCCGTCGAGCACAGCCTCACCGCCGCCGAAAAAGAGCTGGGCAAGGCCACGCTGGAGGAGATGGACGCCGCATGGGATGTGGTGAAGGCGGGAGAAGGCAGGCGCTAAGGATACAGCAAAAAACGCTGACGCGCACTGCGGAAGGACTGGTTGTACCCCGCCCACCCAGCGACGATGCGGCTGGCCGGGACACCGCGCCGGAGGTCGTTGTAGAGAGACTCGCTGCCATAGACTTTGTGAAAGAGGTTTAGTTTGGACCCGCCCATGCGGCTGAGCACCTTGCCGCCGCTGAGGCGGTTCAACTCGCTGAGCATGAGCACATCCAGCGCGGTGAGGTCCGCCTGGGCACGCGGGTGGATGCTGAGCCGCACGCCGCCGAAGTCGCCGCGCATGTAGGGGCTGAAGCTGACGCCGGACATGCCAAAGCGCTGGCAGGCGGCGAACATGGCCTGGGGGTTCACAGCGCTGGCACCGGCGTAACCAAAAGGATTCTCAGTGCCGATGCCGATGTCCAGTGCCGAGCCCCCGCCGAGGATGCCGGTGGCCACATAGTAGAGCGGGGAAGTAGCATAAGGGATATTGGGCGAGGTGCGGTACCAACGCAGCCCGGTATCCTGCCAGACCATACTGCGCTGCCAGCCCTGCATTTTTACCACATTCAGGCGTGGCGCGCGGGATATCCAGCCGCGCCCGGCGGTCATCATGGCGAGTTCCCCGGCCGTCATGCCGTGTACGTAGGGGACAGGTATCTGGCCGACGAAGGACTTCCAGCGCACTTCCAGCGGTGGCCCTTCCACGCGCCAGCCGCCCATGGGATTAGGCCGGTCGAGCACGACGAACTGCTTGCCGTTCTCCGCAGCGGCTTCCATTGCCACCACCATGGTGCTGATGTAGGTGTAACTGCGGCAGCCGATGTCCTGGAGATCAAAGACGAGCACATCAACGGGTGCTAGCATGGCGGGCGTGGGTTTCCGCGTGGGACCGTAGAGCGAGTACACGGTGAGGCCAGTGACGTAATCGCGCCGCGTGCTGACGTGCTGGCCCGCGCCGATGTTGCCGTCAATACCGTGCTCCGGCGCATAGAGTGCAGTGAGCATGGGACCAAGCGCGCGCTGCATGGTCACGCGGGTCATCTCACCACGTCCGGTGACGCTGGTGTGGTTGGTGATGAGGCCCACGCGCCTCCCGCGCAGAAGGTCGAAATTGCGCGCAGCCAGCACATCAATACCGAGCATGAAAGGACCGCCTGCCGCCACGGGCACGGCCTGCGGCATCGGGGGCGTTTGACAGCTCATGAGGAGAGCCGCCGCAAGGAGAAGCAAAAGGCGTGAGAGCATGACGCGACAGAGCGCACAGGCAATGAGGGGTCAAACGGAGAATCACTGCGCTCCTCGCTCCTCGCGCGACGGCTTGCGATCCGCCCCGGAATAAGACATGGTAGTGGCATGATTTTTGCCACGCCTTATCTTGACCCGAAGATTGACCTGGTCTTCAAGCGCATTTTCGGCGAGCACGAGGACATCCTAAGGGCGTTTCTGAACGCGGTGCTACCTCTGGCAGAGGACCAGCACATTGAGTCCCTGGAGTATTTGCCATCCGAGCAAGTGCCGCAAATACCGGACTTCAAAAACACCATCGTGGACGTGCGCTGCCGGGACGTTCGGGGGCGGCAGTTCATCGTCGAGATGCAGATGGCGTGGACGGAGAGCTTCAAGCAGCGAATGGTTTTCAATGCCAGTAAGGCTATCGTCTCCCAGCTACGCGCGGGTGAGGAGTACCGCTCTCTACAGCCAGTTTACGGCCTGGCCATCGTGGATGCCCGTTTCGATGACAGCCCTGGCTACTACCACCACTACAAACTCGTCAGCGAGCAGTCGAGTGACCGTGTGCTGGAAGGGTTGGAGCTAGTATTCATCGAACTGCCAAAGTATGACAGTACACAGCTAGCAAGCGTGCGGGAAAGTTGGCTGTGGTTCCTCAAAGAAGCCGGGCGCGCACGACATCTGCCTGAGAAGCTACTCAAAACCCCTGAACTCGAGGAGGCGTTGGACCTAGCGGAGATAGCAGGCTACAACGAGGCCCAACTAGACCGCTATGATCGCTATTGGGACTATGTCAGCACCCAGCGCACACTTTTCAATGAGGGTGCGGCGAAGGCTATGGAGAAAGGTATGGAGAAAGGTATGGAGAAAGGCATGGCCAGGGGCATTGAGGAAGGGCTGGCAAGGGGGATAGAAAAGCGCAATGCAAGTCTCATGGTGGAGGCGCTGCCCAAACTCATTGCCAGAGGTTTCAGCGAGGCCGAGGCAAGGGGCATCTTGGGAATCTGATGACGGCAGATGTCATCACTCTCGTCCTGGACGTTCCGTGCTAGCACCGCCGCCGATGACCTCGCCCTCGGCCAGGTCGTAGCCTGCGACCTCGACCTCACCCCGGCGAATCTTCTTTTTAGCCATTGCCACGGATATCCAGCGGAACTCTTCGCTGTTATCTAGCAGCACTTTGAATACCATCGTCAGAGGCACTGCCAAGAACATGCCAAGTGGTCCCCAAAGCCACCCCCAGAAGATGACGGAAAGAACGACAACAAGGGCGGAGATGCCAAAACGGTTTCCCAACAACGTGGGCTGCACAAAGTTGTCCAGGCAGAAATTGATGCCGCCGTAACCAATGGCAATGCCGATGGCACCGCCAGTGCCGTGCTGCACCAGCGCCTCGACGATGGCAGGGATGCTAGCTGCGGTGGAGCCGACGGCGGGGATATAATTGAAGACGAAGGCGAGAATGGCCCAGAGCAGCGGATACTGAAGATCGAGAAAGTAGCACCAAACGCCCGCCAGCAGCCCGGTGAGCGCGCTGATGAGCGTCTTCACGCCGAGGTACTTTTGGATGTCACTAGCGCTGCGCATGAGGCCGGTGAAATCGGGGCCGCCAGCCAGCTTCACAGCAGTCAGACGGCTGAGTGTGCCTGGGGCCTCCATGAGTACAAACATCATCAGGATGAGGATCATTATAAGCCCGGCTGCCACGGTGGCTAGGGTGCCGAAGGTGCTGCCTAGCATGGAACCGATGCGGGTGAGCATATCCTGCTGGCCGGCATAGCCAATGATGGTGTTCCAGTCAAAGAAGCCAGCTAGCGTCTCATTTGCGCCCTCAATCCCATTCGTCTCCAGCCAAGTGGCTAGTTCGATGGAGTAGCGCTCAAGCCCGCGTAGATAACGTGGAAGGTCTGAATTGAAGCTAATCAGCATTCGCACCGCGAGGGTAATGAGTCCAGCTAGCACGCCCAAATTCATCAATAACGTTAGTGCCAGTGCCAGGACTGAGGGGAAGCGATGGTTCGTCATCCAGCGCATTAGCGGGAAACTGAGTACTGCTAGAAAGAAAGCATAGGCGATGGGCACGAGCACACCAGCAGCCAACTTCATACCTGCGAGCACGACAATGAGACAGGCTAATGAGACGAGCATCTGCGAGCCTTTGCGGCCCCAATCAACGCTCTTATCTGGTTCCTGGAAGGTGGACATGGCTGACTTTCCCTGACGATGCACAAGCACTCAACCCAAAAAGACAAAAGCCGTGCTGAGTGTAGCTTCAACGCGGGTATTCTGAGCGGTCCGGCCAGCTTTTCAAAGGGGGGAGATGGCCCGCCAAGGTAGTTTTCTGCGCTTATACGCAACGTCGGCTGTCGGTTGCGTGTCGTCTGGAAAACTGCAAACATCATCTTCTGCCATGCCTCCTGCTGAATTTCATGCCTTTGGCCCTAGCCATACAGCCGTGCTGGGCATCTGTGCAGTCCTCTTTATCGTCATGTTCAGGCTGCGTCAGGTGGGGCTGCCTGCGGCGGTCTGGCTGGAGCGCACACTGGGCGCTTTACTCCTACTTTGCTGGCCGCTGACACTTCTGATGCACTGGCGTCTGGGATCGCTCTCGCTCGACCGTGGCGGCCTGCCTTTCCATTTTTGCGACGTGGCAGGAATGGCCAGCGGTCTCGTCTTGCTGACCCGGCATCGTTTGGCGGCGGAAATCGCCTACTTCTTCGGCCTGGCTGGCACTCTGCAGGGGCTGATCACGCCCAATCTGTTCTTTGATTTTCCTGACCCGCGCTTTGTGACCTTCTTTCTCCTGCATGGTGGGGTGGTCGTGTCGGCCTTGCACGCGGTCACTGCCCTGGGGTGCAGTCCACGTCAGGGTGCGGTGCCGCGCATGATCTGCGTCACACTTGCTTATGCGGCCTTCGCCGCGCTCATCAACAAAGCTCTGGGCACGAACTTCGGCTTTCTCTGCCACAAACCTGACCAAGCCAGCCTCATGGACAGTCTGGGGCCGTGGCCCTGGTACATCGGCAGCATGGTTATCCTGTGTGGGGTCTTCTATAGCGTGCTAAATGCGCCCTTCGCCCTAACACGTCGGCGGCAGCGATGATTTGCGCATTGCATCGTCCTATCCATCCATGTATGACGGTCAAAATCAACACCTACATGGGCGATCACTCAGGCACACGGAAATTCAGGCGCGTTCTCCTCAAACTCAGCGGTGAGGCTCTGCGAGAGCCGGGCAGCACCGATAACATTTCTCCCCCCATCGTCGAGGACATCGCCGCCCAGATCAAAGCGGCGCATCAGACTGGGCTGGAAATAGCCGTGGTGGTCGGTGGTGGCAATTTCTGGCGCGGTGTCAGCGCCAGCAACAAGGGCATGGAGCGCGCCACTACCGACTACATGGGTATGCTTGCCACTGTCATGAACTCCCTGGCTGTGCAGTCCATGCTGGAGGCTATGGATGTGCCCACCCGCGTGCAGAGCGCCATTGAGATGAAGAACGTCGCCGAGCCGTTCATCCGCCGCGTAGCCATGCGCCACTTGGAGCTTGGCCGCGTGGTCATCTTCGCCGCAGGCACGGGAAACCCCTTCTTTTCTACTGACACCACTGCCGCCCTGCGCGCCAGCGAGGTCGGGGCAGACTGTGTCTTCAAGGCCACCAAGGTGGACGGCATTTACTGCTCTGACCCGAACAAGAATCCTGATGCCGTCCGCTACGACTACATCAGCTTCCACGACTGCCTGACCAAGCAGCTCAAAGTGATGGATGCCACCGCCTTCTCCCTCTGCATGGAAAACAACATGCCCATCATCGTCTTCAGCATGAACGAGACCGACAACATCCGCCGCGCCCTCACTGGCGAGCCGATGGGCACGCTGGTGAATGCAACGGGTAAAGCGTGATTCATTCGAGGTGTGGATCACCATCACTTCACCCTGGTCTGGAAGGTACGCTGATGATCGCGTGCCGGAACATGCATCGTGTAGCTGTCAGCCGTGGGGCTGACGCCGCAGTGGATGTGGTGCCCTTCGCACTTGTCGCCGAGATCGCCGTGATTGGCGATGTGCTCCAGGACTGTGTTGTTCTCGCGGTCTTCGCGTACGTTCTCATGCACTTGGTAAATGGCCTGCACTGTGGGCGTGGCTTGAAGGGCGTCTAGAGCTGTCTTGCTGGTGCCTTTGCGCGGACCGTTATTCATTACCGAGACTGTAGGGGACAGGGATTTGATGAGCACCGGGTTGTTGCTCACATCCAGACCGTGGTGGTCGGCCTGGTAGATGTCCACGGTGCCCACGAGGTTATGTGGGCAGACGAGTTTCTCCTCCAAATTCCAGCTCAGATCGCCACCATCAAAGAAGGTGAAATCACCGAACTGGAGCAGGAGCACCACGCTGTTGGCATTGTCGGTGGGGTCGGCAGGCTTTGCGGGCACCGTGCCGGTCAGCGGATTCGGCGTCATTTGGTCGCGGCGCGGGCTAACGAATTTTTGGTTCGCGGCCAGGCAGCGCAGGCTGAGCTTTACGCTGCCCGGCTGCCGCAGCGGCACTTCATCGCCTGCTGTCAGCGTGACACGTTTGTTCACCTGCGCATCAAGGTAAGGGCGGCTCATCAGAGTCCAGCGCATGTCCTGGGGGCGACCATCGGGACTACCTTCCGGGATGCCTTTGTCATAAAGAGTGCCGATAGGCATGAGCGCTGCCAGTTCGGCCAGTCCGCCAAAGTGGTCGGCATGAAAGTGGGTGATGATGACGTGATCAATCTGCTTCAACCCTGCCGTTTCCGTGGCGATCCGGTGGATGCGCTGCGGGTCGCGCCCTCCAGGGTTACCCGTGTCCACCAGCACAGACTCACCCTCTGGCGTGACGATGAGCGTGGAGCCGCCGCCTTCAGAGTCTATCCAGTAAATGTCCAGTTTCTTGTCGGCGCTGCCTGCGTGAGTACGGGTGAAGCAGCAGAGCAAAAGTACAATGAGGGTTGTGACGCGTTTCATAGTTCAGGGTGATTTTATACGCAGTGCTACGGCTTCTGTCAGCATCCCCATGAAACTTCTTCAATGCGGCATCGTTTTGCGGTCCTCACCATGCGCCACCTCATTTGCCTCCTCATTTTGTGCCTTTCGTGCCTAACATCGGTTGCGGAACGTCCCAATGTGCTTTTCATCGCCTCTGACGATATGCGCCCTCAGCTCGGCTGCTATGGCGACACCACCGTGAAATCACCGAACCTCGACGCGCTGGCGAAGCGCGGCATGGTGTTCCAACGCAGCTATGTGCAGCAGGCGCTGTGTTCGCCCTCGCGCATCGCCATGCTCAGTGGTCGCTATCCCGCTACCACGCAGATTTTTGAAATCGGCCGCACGCTGCGCACCACCATGCCCGACATCACCACGATGCCGCAGCACTTCAAAAACAACGGCTACCACACCCGCAGCCTCGGCAAGATTTATCACGTCGGCATTGATGACGATGCCTCATGGACCGTCCCCGCATGGCACAGCAAGAAGCCACGCACCAGCGCAGCCACCCAGCAGGCCGTTGCCAAATACTTCGCCGATGCCAAAGCCAGCGGCACCACGCTGCCGCAAAAAGGCAAAGGCAGCCGCACCTCCGCCGTGCCCGCTTTTGAAGCCGTCGATTGCGGCGACGAGGACCTCATGGATGGCGATTGCGCGACGAACGCCATCGCCCAGCTCCGCGATCACGCGAAGACTCCCGACAAGCCCTTCTTCCTCGCCGTCGGCTTTGCCAATCCGCATGTGCCATGGATCAGCCCGAAGATATACTGGGATATCTACGATCCATCAAAGCTACCGCTCGCCACGAACGAGTTCTTGCCCAAAGGCGCGCCTGCCTTTGCCGCCACCTCCGGCCAGGATTTCCGCTGGTATGCGAATGTGCCGCAGGGCGACCTGCCCGAGCCCTTCAAGCGCGAGTGCCTGCACGGCTACTTCGCCGCCATCAGCTACGTCGATGCCCAGGTCGGTCGCCTGCTCGCCGCCCTCGATGAAACCGGTCTCGCCAAGAACACCATTGTCGTCTTCTGGAGCGACCACGGTTACTACATGGGCGAGCACACCTGGTGGGGTGCCAAGCACAACAATTACGAAGGTGCCACTCGCAACTGCCTCATCGTCTCCCAGCCCGGCATGAAACACGCTGGTGAAAAAACCGAAGCCCTCGCTCAATCTGTCGATCTCGCGCCCACGCTCGCGGAACTCTGCGGCCTGCCCACGAACGAGGGTTTTCAAGGACGCAGCCTCAAGCCCGTGCTCGAAGACCCCACCGCTACGGTGAATGAAGCCGCCTTCAGTTGGTATCCCAAAGAAGGCTGGCTTGGCACCGCCATGCGCACCGACAAATGGCGCTTTGTCGAATGGACCAAACCCGGCCAGCAGCCCGTCCGCGAACTTTATAACCAGGTCAACGACCCCCAGAACAACCTCAACCTCGCCGACAAACCCGAACACGCCCAAGTCCTCGAAACTCTGAGCAAACGGCTGAGAGAGAAGTTTCCTGTGCAGGAGTTTAAGGAGCCGCCGGCAGCCGAGAGGAAGAAAGGGCGGAGAAAGTAATGATTAAGGGGATGGGCTTCGGACGATCGCTGTCACACGTCTGATAGCCCCCAAATTTTGTCTTTCCCCTAGACGGCGGGGATTGCTATAAAGGGGGAGCTACCCATCCTCATGCCTACCCCAAAGCTCAACATCGCCGTCGTCGGCCTCGGATTCGGGGCGGAGTTCATTCCCATCTGGCAGCGGCATCCGCACACCGTCTGCTACGCTATCTGTCAGCGTGACCCGAAGAAGCTCAAAAACATTGGCGATGCCTTCGGAGTGGAGGTGCGCTATACGGATTACGAGGAGATGCTGAAGGATCCGAGCATTGACGCGGTACACATCAACTCCCCCATCCCCGACCACGGATGGATGTCCATCGCCGCCCTCCAAGCAGGCAAGCATGTGGCCTGCACGGTGCCGATGGCGACGAGCATCGCGGACTGCAAGAAAATCTGCGACCTCGTGAAGAAGACGGGCCTGAGCTACATGATGATGGAGACAGTGGTCTATGCGCGCGAGTTTCTGTTCATGAAGGAGCTGTATGAAAAGGGGAAGTTGGGTAAACTCCAGTTCCTGCAATCCAGCCACCAGCAGGACATGGACGGCTGGCCGAACTACTGGCCCGGACTGCCGCCGATGTGGTACGCTACGCACTGCGTCGGCCCCGTGGCCGCGCTGGCGGGGGCTCCGGCGGAGTATGTGAGCTGCTTTGGCTCTGGCACGATCCGGCCGGAGTTGGAGCAGCAGTACGGCTCGCCCTTCGCTGTCGAGACCGCGCATGTGAAGTTCAAAGGCACTGATCTCAGCGCGCGGGTGATCCGCAGTCTGTTCGACACCGCGCGGCAGTATCGTGAGAGCATTGACGTCTATGGCGACAAGGCATCCATCGAGTGGCCACTGATCGAGCATGAGCCATTGGTGATGCACACGGCGAAGCTCCCGGAGCACAAGATACCGAAGCTGGTGAAGGCACCTGATTACGCGAAGCTGCTGCCCAAGAGCATCCGCGACTTTACGACGAAGGGCGTCTATGATCTCGGCAAGAAGACGCACCTGAGTTTTGTGCAGGGTAGCGGTCACGGCGGCAGTCACCCGCATCTGGCGCATGAATTTGCCTCGGCGCTGGTGGAGGGGCGCGCGCCCTTCCCGAATGCGAATCAATCAGCGAACTGGACTTGTGTGGGTCTCTGCGCCCATGAGTCGGCGCTGGCTGGGGGGAAGATCGTGAAGCTGCCTGCCTTTACCCAGTAGGGAAGGGGAGGTGCGCGGGGTGGGCGCGGTGCCGCCCTGCTCATTCGCTCATCCTGCCTTGATTAAATGCAGGGGCGCAGGGATGAATCTGGCTCTGCACTCAGATGACTGCCTTTCTCAAAAGCCTCCTTTCGCTCATGCATCCGCACGGCCTTGTCTGGCTGCTGCTCACCCTGTGGCTGGTGCGGGTAGCTTGGAGTCGGCAGTTGCGCAGCGCGGTGCTGCCTGCGGTCGCCTGGGGTGTACTGACCTTGGTCACCTGCACGCCCTTTTCGTCCTGGCTACTGGCAGGTATGGAGATGCGCCACCCGCCTGTGCAGCTCGCCGATTTACCGCAGGCTGATGCCATCGTCTGCCTCGGCGGCGGTGCAGAGCCTTCTGTCATTGAGCCTACAGGGCTGCACCTAAAGCGTGGCTCTGGGCGCATCACCACTGCTCTCATGCTCGCTACTCATCAGCGCGCGCCTTTGCTCGTGCTCGGCGGCGGTGGCTACCCGCACGCCGGTACGGTGCTTTCTGAGGCAGACGCCCTGGCAAGGCATCTCACAGAGCATCGCCACATTTCCACGCCCGTCATCAGTCTCGGCATTTGCGCAGATACGCATGATGAGGCTGTGAAAGTAGCCGCGCTGGCCTCTCAGCACCGCATTCAGCACCTACTGCTCGTCACAAGTGCCAGCCACATGCAGCGCGCCGTGGCCACCTTTGAAAAGGCAGGCTTGCGCAGCACCCCTGTCCCCTGCGACTACCAGAGCAGCCTGCACCGTGTCGGCCCTGTCCGCTGGTTGCACCTGCCGCACCCCGGTGGGTTCGAGACCTTCGCCACCTGGTTTCACGAAGTCATCGGTTCCTGGCTCTACCGCTGGCGTGGCTGGATATGATTCAGAGGTATTTCTGGACACTTCTGTCACCCTCCCTCAGGTATTCCCTAATGACGATCTTCTCTCCTGCGGCGCACGGCTGTGAGCAGGATGCCGCTGAGCAGGAGTACTGCCCGCGCAGGCTCGGGGATGGCGACAAAGATGGTGCCTGTGGTGTAGAGCTGGCTGAGATCCCAGGCCAGACCGGTGAGGGTGGGCAGCTCTAGCAGCGAGGTGTCAAAGGTACCGCTCGGGGCAGAGCCGCCCAGGGTAGTCCAGTCGAGCAGTTTCCAGCGGTCGTTGATGGCAAAGACGGTCATGCCGTTGGGGTTATTGACGCGCAGCTTGACGCCACTCTGGATCGTAAAGGCACCACCCGTGCGCAGGATGTCTGCGGCGGCGGGCGTGGCGCTTTGATCGCCAAGGCCGACGCCACTGAAGATATCGAACTCAAGTATGCTGCCAGTTTGGAACGTCGTCGTGATCGTGCCGCTGGCCGGGGTGAAACGCAGTATCTGCCCTGTAGCATCCCCCGCCTGGCCGACGCTGACGGTGCCGCCTGTGCCGAGGATGACAGAGCTGCCGGAGGCCGGGGCGACGGTGCCCGTGCCGCTGAGCATGCCGCCATTGTTTACCTGAACGTTGCCGGAGCCAGTGGCGGAGCCTGTGGTGTTCGTTACCGCTAGCCTGCCAGCGCTGATGGTGGTGCCGCCCGCGTAGGTGCTGGCGGCGGTCAGGGTGAGAGAGGCGCTGCCGGACTTGGTCAGCGCACCGGTGCCGGAGATGGCACCACCAAAGGTCTGCGCGCTGGTGTTGCTGACCGTAAGGTTAGAGCCACTGCCGGTAGTGATGCTGCCACTGCCAGCGATCCCAGCCACGGCCTGGTCAAAGCTGCCCATGCCAAAGGTGCCGCCAGAGTTCACCGTCAGCGTCGGGCTAAAGGCTGTATCGAGGGCATTGTCCACGCCGAGATTGACGGTGGCACCGCTATTGATGGTGAGGCCGCGATTCACCACCAACGTGCCCCAGGTTTGGCTAAAGGTAGTGACTGTGCTGGTGAGTGTGTTCGTGCCGCTATCGAAAGCGACGTTGTTCGGCGCAGCAATCAGCGTGGCTGCGCCGGTAACGCTGCCGGAGCCGAGCGTGGGCGCACTGACACTGCCAAAGGTGTAGCTGCCGCCGACTCCCTGGACGATCACTTTGCCGTTGCCGCCATTGGCTCCGCCGGTGCCGCCGGAGGTATTGAGCGTGCCATTCACGGTGACGGTGGCTCCGATGAGAGAAATGGTGCCGCCTGCGCCGCCCGCGCCCGTCCCACCTGCGGTGCCGTTGCCTCCATTACCGCCCGTGCCGCCTGTGCCACCCTCACCCCCAGCGCCGCCACCGGCCCCTCCGCCACCTCCTGCACCGTCTTGAAAGCCAGACGTGCCCACATCACCTCCAGCACCGCCATTACTGCCATTGTTGCCATTGCCGCTGGCGGTGCCGCTGCCTGCCGCGCCAGCGCTGCCGGGTGTGCCATCGCCGCTGCCATTACCGCCAGAGGCACTCTGAAAGTAATCATCCCCGCGTCCACCTGCATTGCCGCTGGAGCCGTTCGCGCGGCCTGCATTGATGCCGCCAGAGGCCGCGCTGCCGTTCGTCCGGCCTGTGTTAACGCCTGTGGAGGCCGCGCCTGTGCCGCCCTGGGCACCGAGCCCCCCACCTACGGTCACATTGCCCGTGGCGCTAAT
>Ga0247843_1000761_pt1 | contig 72751 bp, 78 predicted proteins | sample LaCruzMarch2017__FD_192420 | JGI IMG/M metagenome (GOLD analysis project Ga0247843, IMG submission 192420) | Freshwater microbial communities from meromictic Lake La Cruz, Castile-La Mancha, Spain - LaCruzMarch2017_8m | ecosystem: Environmental > Aquatic > Freshwater > Lake | place: Spain...
AGCGCCGCATCTGGAAGCTCAAGGCCGGCCCTAACGGCAGCTACACCGGCCGCGCCGACGATGTGGTGGGCGAGGCCACGGGCCAAGTCAGTGGCAACGCATTCCGCTGGGGCTACACCCTGGCGCTGCCGGTCGATGGCCGGGTCTGGAACGTCGAGTTTGACGACTGGATGTACCTGATGGACGACCGCGTCATGCTCAACAAAGCCACCATGAGCAAATGGGGCGTCAAGCTGGGTGAAGTCACTTTGTCGTTCACGCGCCGCACGCCTTTGGCGTCCAAGTCGGGTTGATATTCATGAACTCACATTCCTCTGGCGTTGCAGCAATGCCCACTGAAGCGGCCGACATGGCCATGCCCAAAGCAGGCCCGCAAACTGCGGCACCCGCCCCACAGGCGCAAGCCCGAAACTGGCTGCAGCTCAACACGCCCATCACCCACTGGCAAGGCCGCCGGGTCTGGTTGGTGGGCGCATCCACCGGCATTGGCCTGGCCTGCGCACAAGCGCTGCGTGCGGCCGGAGCCCGGGTGGTGGTCTCAGCCCGCAATCCGCAAGGCATAGAAGACTGGGCCGCGCAGGACAGCGGCGTACAGTGGCGTGCACTGGACGTGAGCGATGCTGCCCAAGTGCAGTCTACGGCCCGCGCCCTGCTGGCCGAAGGCCCACTCGACATGGTGGTCTATGCGGCAGGCACCTACCGTGCCCAACGCGCCACCGCCATGGACATCGATGACTTGTTGCAGCACGACAAGGTCAATTACCAGGGCGCTTTGCAGGTGGTTCACGCGGTGTTGCCGGGCATGCTGGCACGGCGCAGCGGGCACATTAGCCTGCTCAGCAGCGTGGCGGGTTGGCGCGGCCTGCCCAATGGCTTGGCCTATGGCCCGACCAAGGCCGCCCTCACCCACTTGGCCGAGACGCTGTACATGGACTTGCAGGACCAAGGCATTGGTGTGAGCGTGGTCAACCCCGGGTTTGTCGCCACGCCGCTCACGGCGCAAAACCAGTTCACCATGCCCGCCCTGATCAGCCCCGAAGAAGCCGCCCGCCAAATGCTCAAGGGCTGGTCACAAGGTCAGTTCGACATCCATTTCCCCAAACGCTTCACGCTCTGGCTGAAACTGCTGCGCTTGCTGCCCTACCGCTTGTATTTCCCGTTGGTGCGCAAGTTCACGGGGCTTTGAGCCCGAATGGAAAGCCACACATGAACAGCAGACAAGCCACCGACAACCTGGCTACTTTTTTTGAAACGCTGTCACCGCAAAGCGTGGCGCAGCTGCACACGATCTACGACGCGCAAGCCCGCTTCAAAGACCCCTTCAACGAGGTGCAGGGTTTAGCAGAGATTGAACGGATTTTTCAGCACATGTACGTGGCGTTGAACCAGCCGCACTTTGTCGTGACCGGCCAGGTGGTGGACGGCACACAGGCCTTTTTGACCTGGGAATTTCGCTTTCGCTTCAAGCGCTTTGACACCACCACCTTGCAAGCCGTGCGTGGTGCCAGCCATGTGGTGTTCAACGAGTCGGGATTGGTGACCATGCACCGCGATTACTGGGATGCGGCCGAAGAGCTCTACGAGAAACTGCCGGTGCTGGGCGGCGTGATGCGCTGGCTCAAAAAACGCGCCAATACCTGAAGCCTTGCAAAGGCCGGGTGACCTCAGAATTCAAAACCGCCTTGCCTGCGCACCGCCTCGGATGCGGGACCACTCAACAGGTCGGCCAAGAATTGAGCCTGCTGCAGGTTTTGCGTGTGGGTGCAAATGCCCAGCGTGTAGTCGGTGCTCAGCTCGAATTCGGCAGGCAGCACGGCGACCAGGTCCACCCCTTCGGTGTAGTTGATTTCGGTGACTTGCGTGCAGCCGATCAAGCCGCTTTCCGTGCTTTTGGCCATCTCGCCCATGGCCGTGGCACCGTTCGGAAAGGCACGAAATTGACCCCGCATGCTTTCATTGAGCCCCAAAGCCTTGAGCACGTTCATGAAGTGGATGCCGGCTGTGGCTTTTTCTGGGTCTGGAAAGTAAATGCCCTTGGCTGCGCTCATGGCCGCATGCAGTTCGGCGCGGGTGCGCACGGGCGGATGCGGCGTACCGCTGCGCACGGCCACGCCTGTTTTGACCAAGCCCAGCGATCGTGCACTGCCCGCCACCACATGACCTGAAGCGATCAGTTGCTCGATCAGGGGTTGCGTGAAAATCACCACATCGCAGGGCGCACCGGCCACCAATTTGTCGCGCATCATGCCCACCGCGCTGAAGGTGCCGTCGATGCGGCTGCCGGTGGCTTGTTCAAACTCGGCTTGGACGCCTTTGACCACGGCTGCGGCTGCGCCGCCACTCAATACATGCATGTTGTGCTTTCCATCAAGGGGCAAAAGTGGCCGTTGAAACGCTTCAGTCCGGCTTGGCGCCCGAGACTTTGACGATGTTGGCCCACTTGGCGATGTCAGCGTTCAGGTACTGGTCAAATTCGGGCTCGCTCATCGACATGGGCACCGCACCCTGCTTGGCCCAGGCGGCTTTCACTTCGGGGTTATTCACAATTTTGCGCACTTCGGCGTTGAGTTTGTTCACGACATCGGCAGGGGTACCTTTGGGGGCCATCAGGCCCAGCCAGATGGTGGCTTCGAATTTGGACACGGTCTCGGCCACGGTGGGAAGATCCTGCAGGTTTGCCGAGCGGGCCAGGCCTGTGCCTGCCAAAGCGCGAACCTTGCCATCGCGCGAGAGCGACGCCATGGTGGTTTCAGCGTCGAACATCACATCGACCTGGCCGCCCACGATGTCGGTGCGAGCGCCAGAGCTGCCTTTGTAGGGCACATGGGTCATGTCGATGCCCGCCATGAATTTGAACAACTCGCCCGCCATGTGGTACGGCGTGCCGTTGCCCGAGGATGCGTAATTGATTTTTCCGGGCTTGGACTTGGCCAGCGCCACCAGCTCTCCCACCGTCTTGACAGGTAAGGAGGGGTGCACCACCAAGAGCAAGTTGGAGTAATTGACCGGCGCGATGCCCACAAAGTCCTTCATCAAGGCAAACGGTTTGGTCGAGATTAAGGACTCGTTCACGGTGTGCGTGTTCGACATCATCAGCAAGGTGTAGCCATCGGCCGCTGACTTGGCCACCAGATCGGTGCCGATGATGGAGCCTGCGCCCGGTTTGTTGTCGATCACAAAGGTCTGCTTGAGCTCTTCGCCCAAACGTTGCGCCATAAAGCGGGCGTAGTTGTCGGCGGGGCCACCTGCTGCAAAAGGCACCACGATTTTCACGGGACGGTTGGGGAAGCTCTGCGCATGCACCAAGCCGCAGGCCAGTGCCAAAGTCAAGGCGGTGAATTTCAGGGTCTTATTCAAGTGGTTCATGGGGTGTCTCCGATGGGTTGAATGGGAAAGCTTTGGGAAGCGTTGGGTCAGGCTCGGGCCAAGTGAACCGCTTGGGGTCAATCGACCTTGCCGATGCGCTTGACCAAGGTGCTCATTTCCTTGCCGTCGGCCTGCACAAAGCGCTCGAACTCGGGCGCATCTTGGTACATGAAGGAGGTGCCTGCGGCCGTCAAGGCCGCCACAGCACGGGGGTCCTGAGCTGCAAACCTGGCGGCTTGACGCAGGCTGTCGACCACGGACGATGGCGTTTCGGCGGGTACAAACATGCCCGCCCATTGAGAGTATTGGATCGGCACCCCCAACTCCTTGAAGCTGGGGACCTCGGGCATGCTGGCCAGGCGTCCATCGCCCCAGTGGGCCAGGGCGCGCAGGCGGCCCGAAGCGATGTGTTGTTTCACACTGGCAGGGCCAGTGGACAGCGCTTCAATTTGCCCACTCAGCAAAGACAAGACAGCTGGGCCAGCACCCGTGTAGGGCACGTGCAGCATGAAGGTCGAGGTGGCAGCTTTGAGCTGCTCCATAGGCACATGCATGGTGCCGTAGTTGCCAGACGAACCGAAGCTGATGCGACCGGGGTTGGTCTTGGCGTAAGCGATGAAGTCAGCGTAGGTTTTCCAGGGGCTGTCGGCACGCACCACCAGCACCGTGGGGTCGGCCGTGAAGCGGGCCACGGGTTTGAGCTGATGTGTTTCGTACAGAGGGGCACGCTTGAGGATTTTGTCGGCTTCTGGCAAGACCACTAAGGAGGACAAAGACATCAGCACCGTGTAGCCATCTCCTTTGGATTTGGCAACTTGTGCCATGCCAATGCCGCCACCTGCGCCGCCTTTGTTCTCCACCACGATGCTTTGCTTGAGGTGCCGCGACATGGCTTCTGCCACGGGACGCCCCACCGTGTCGGCCACGCCACCGGGTGGAAACGGCACCACCATGGTGATGGGTTTGGTCGGGTAGACCTGCGCCATGGCATTCAGGCCTGTGCAGGCCCATGCTGCGCACAGCGTGGCTGCCAAGAGTTGTCGCTTTTGCATGTCTTGTCTCCTCGGTTTGGGTTGGTGTGCACCTGTCCGCGTGATGTGTTTTTAAACGAAACGGTTTTCGATGTGGCCCACGCCATCGATTTCGACCCGGATCACATCGCCCTTGGCGATGTAGCGCGGAGGATTCAGGCCCATGCCCACGCCAGCCGGTGTGCCCGTGGCGATGATGTCGCCTGGGTATAGCGTGATGCCTCGGGAGATGGTTTCGATCAGGGTGGGGATGTCGAAAATCATGTTCTCAGTGGGGCCGTCCTGTCGCAACTCGCCATTGACCCAGCAGCGCACCCGGGTGTTGCGGCCGTCGATTTCGTCGGCGGTCACGATCCAAGGGCCCATGGGGCAAAAGGTGTCAAACGACTTGCCCATGTCCCATTGTTGGTGGCGCATCTGCACGTCGCGGGCGGTCACGTCGTTGACCACGGTGTAGCCAAACACATGCTGCATGGCATCAGCTTGGCGGATGTTCTTGCCGCCCTGACCAATGATCACGGCCAGTTCGGCTTCGTAGTCGATCTGCTCGGACACGGCAGCGCCGGGCAGTTGCACGTCGTCGGTCGGGCCCACCACGCATTCGGGCACTTTGGTGAACACGATGGGCCAGGCCTTGGTGTCGGTGTTGCTGTCCTTGAAGACCGACGCCTGCAGTTCTTTGGCGTGCGCATGGTAGTTGCGGCCCACGCACCACACGTTGCGGCGGGGCAAGGGCAAGGGCGATTCGAGTTTCACCGAGGACATGGCCAGCGCTGCATCCGCCAGGGCAGGCAGGGGCTGGCCGGCAACCAGGGCATCAATGATGGGCTGTGCCCCGCGTTGGGCTTGTGATTCGCTCAGGGCAAAAGGCGTGACCAGCAGGCCGTCGGCCGAAACTTGGCCGACATGGCGTTTTCCGTGGTGAGCAAATGTGGCGATGCGCAAAATTCTTCTCCTGGGGCGTGTAACAAATTCGGGCTTGTTCAATAAAAAAGGTTGCATTGCAACCAATGCAAACCATCATACGGAGTCAGGCTGACTGGTCAAGACCCATACCGGACAATTTGCATGAGGGTTTTTACGGGGTGATGTCAGTTTTGCATAGGCACTTCCCCCAAGCAATCATGACATTTGTGGGTTTTATGCCTTGTGCACGAGGGAGTCAGGCGGGTGCTACCAAAGGCTTTCAAGGCGGAGGTTAAATTGGTATGATTTGGTTTTTCCCCATCAACCCACAGCGTGGACTCCTCTTACCTCTTTCGCGCCACCTTGCTTGACCAGTTGCACAGCGGCCAGTGGCAGGCCGGTGAGCGCTTGCCGACCGAGCGTGCGTTTGGTGAGCAATACCAGATCAGCCGCAGCACTGTGCGCAAGGTGCTGGCCGACATGAAGGCCCAAGGGCTGATCGCCCAGACCGTGGGCAGTGGCACTTATGTCACCGACAAGGCGATGGTCGCTGTCAGTTCGAAAAAGACCACGGCGGTTAATGCGCCCGATGCCACCTGGCACACCAGTCCGGCCGAACTCATGGAGGCGCGCATGGCCCTGGAACCCGCCATCATCGAGATGGTGATTGGCAACGCTACCCTGGCCGATTTTGAGCAAATGGACAATTGCTGCACACACGCCGAAGCGGCGATCAGTGTTGAAGAGTTCGAGGTCTGGGATGGCATGTTTCACGAAATCATTGCCCGTGCCGCACACAATGCCTTTGTGGCCCGTTTGTTTAAGCTCATGAACCAGGCCCGCGCCCAAGGGGAGTGGGGCATGTTGAAAAAACGCAGCCTCACGCCCGAGCGGCGGTTGACTTACCAGTCAGAACACCGCGCTTTGCTGCAGGCCATCAAGGCCCGCGACCCGGTGCTGGCCAAGTCCTTGTCCACGGAGCATTTGGTCCATGTGCGGCGCAATTTGTTGAACTACTGAATGGCACACCCTTTTGGGCCCAACGCCATCAAGTCGGTGAGGAGTCGATGAAGCTGGGCCGCTGCGCCAGCTTGTCGTGCAGCTTGTGCAGGTTGGGGTATGGCGTGCGCCAGTCGATTTGCGGAAAGCGGAAATCCAGATAGGCCACGGCGCAGACCACGGCAATATCGGACAGGCTCAGGTGAATGCCGGAACAAAATGCTTTGTCGCCGAGGCCTGTGCTCATGGCCCGAAGGGCGTGCTGAATCTTGTCGAGTTGCCGATCGATCCAGGCCTGGCTGCGCTGGCTGTCTTCGCGGCCGGTCCAAACGGCCTCCATGCGGGCCAGCAGCGCAGCATCGAGCAGGCCATCGGCCAAGGCCTCCCAGGTCTTGACTTCTGCCCGCTCACGCCCGGCTGATGGAATGAGTTTGCCCACCGGAGACAAGGTGTCCAAGTACTCAACGATGACGCGCGAATCAAACACCGCTTCTCCGCCCTCCATCACCAGACAGGGAACTTTTCCCAAGGGGTTGGAGGCGTGTATCAGGGTCTGGGCCGACCACACGTCTTCGGTGACGAACTGGTAGTCCAGCTTTTTCTCGGCCATGACAACTCGCACCTTGCGAACATAAGGACTAGTGACCGAGCCAATGAGTTTCATAAATCAAAAGAAGTGACAAATAAATGGATATCCGATTCTAGGTGAAGCCGAAGAATGTTTTTATCGTCTTGCGTTAGGGGGTGCGCCCATGAGGACAAGATTGGCGCTTGCAACGAGCCGAATCGAGCTGACAGGGCGCGGGAATTACAATGGAAGCATGAATTTCACCCCCATTTCTGCCCTTTCACCGCTGGATGGCCGTTATGCCAGCAAACTCAATGCCCTGCGCCCGCTCATGAGCGAGCAGGGTTACATGCACCGCCGTGTTCAGGTTGAAATCGCCTGGTTCATCGCTTTGTCCGATGCAGGTTTTGCCGAATTCAAGCCCTTGACCCCCGGCGCACGCGCCTATTTGACAGCGTTGGTGAAGAACTTCGCAGAATCCGACGCCCTGGCCATCAAGGATTTTGAAAAGGTCACCAACCACGACGTGAAAGCCGTGGAGTACTGGCTCAAGTCCAAGTTTCAGGATCGCCCTGAGCTGGAAAAAGCCTCCGAATTTGTGCACTTTGCCTGTACCAGCGAAGACATCAACAACACCAGCCACGCCTTGCAACTCAAGGGCGCACGCGCCCAGGTCATCCTGCCGGGTCTCGATGGCCTGATCACCAAATTGCGCGAGATGGCGCACACCTTTGCCGACGTGCCCATGCTCAGCCGCACCCATGGCCAGACCGCAAGCCCCACCACGGTGGGCAAGGAAATGGCCAATGTCGTAATGCGCCTGAAGGGCTGCCGCGAAAAAATTGCCGCTGTGCAATTGATGGGCAAGATGAATGGCGCGGTCGGCAACTACAACGCCCACTTGTCGGCTTGGCCCGACTTTGACTGGGAAGCCTTTGCCCGTAAAGTCGTGGAAACCCCTGAGATCAGCGAAACACAAAGCAGCCAATGGGGTCTGGGTTTGACATTCCAACCCTTCAGCATTCAGATCGAGCCGCATGACTACATGGCCGAGCTGTTTGATGCCTTAGCCCGCACCAACACTATTCTGATCGACCTGTCGCGTGACATTTGGGGCTATGTGGGCTTGGGCTACTTCAAGCAGCGCTTGAAAGCCGGCGAAATAGGCTCTTCCACCATGCCGCACAAGGTCAACCCGATCGACTTCGAGAACGCCGAAGGCAACCTGGGCCTGGCCAATGCCGTGCTCAAGCACCTGAGCGAGAAGCTGCCGATCAGCCGCTGGCAGCGAGATTTGACCGACTCGACCGTGCTGCGCAACATGGGCGTGGGCCTGGGCTACACCGCGCTGGCCTATGCCTCTCTCATGACCGGATTGAACAAGCTCGAACTCAATCAAGAGGCGCTCGCCGCCGATTTGGACGCCGCCTGGGAAGTCCTGGCCGAGCCGATCCAGACCGTGATGCGCCGCTATGGCGTACAAGGCGCTTACGAAAAACTCAAGGAAGTCACTCGTGGAAAGACCGTCACGGCTGCCGACCTGCATGGCCTGATCCAAGGCCTGGAGATCCCGCAAGCCGACAAAGACCGCCTGCTGGCCATGACGCCGGGCAGTTATGTCGGTAAGGCCGCAGAGCTGGCGCGCCGCGTCTGAGGTTTCAACGAAGACAGTCTTTACATTGCTTGTCACCCCGGACTGATCAGGGGTCCATCTTTTCCCGCCATGGATGCCGGATCCAGTCCGGCATGACAGATGCAGGCGCAAACTCAAGAAGCCCATGGCCCTCAAATCCACCATCTACAAAGCCAATCTGTCGATCGCCGACATCGACCACAGCTATTACGAAGACCACCAGCTCACGCTGGCGCGTCACCCCAGCGAGACCGACGAGCGCATGATGATCCGCCTGCTGGCGCTGGCCATCAACGCCTTCAAGTTGCAGGCCGTGTGCAATGGCGACGGCAAGCTGGCCTTTGGCGCAGGCCTCTCCGACCCTGACGACCCGGACTGCAGCCTGCGCGATTTCACGGGCCGCACCCGCATGTGGATCGAAGTCGGCCAGCCCGAAGACAAGCCCATCATGAAAGCCTGCCAGAAGGCCGATGAGGTGCTGCTGTATTGCTTTAACCATGCAGCCGAAGTCTGGTGGAAAGGCATCGAGACCAAATTGACGCGCTTAGACAAGCTTCAAGTCTGGCGTGTGCCGTCTGAGGGCTCCCAAGAATTGGCCAAGCTGGCTGAGCGCAGCATGCAGCTGCAAGCCACCCTACAAGAAGGCAGCGTGACCTTCAGCAGCGACAAAGGCAGCGTGCACATTGAGTTGATCCGCTGGAAATAAGCGCAGATCGGGTGCAGCGTTAGGCTCACAAACCCAGCATCAGTTCGATGTTTTGCACGGCCGCGCCGCTGGCGCCTTTGCCCAGGTTGTCCAATCCGGCGATCACCACGGCATGTCGGGCCTCTTCATTGGCAAATACCCGAATTTCCAGTTTGTTGGTGTTGTTGAGGGCGGTGGCGTCCAGTTTGGCGTCGGCCGTGGCGGGCAGCACACTCACCCAGCCGCCTGCAGCCTGGCTGGCCGCGTAGTGCGCCTGCAAGGCCGCGTGCAGGTCTGCGCCCGTGGGCTTGCCCGGTAAGCTGTCCAGATGCAGTGGCAGTTGCACCAACATGCCTTGGCGGAAATTGCCTACGGCGGGCACAAACAAGGGCCGCATTGTCAGTCCGGTGTAGTGCATGATTTCGGGGATGTGCTTGTGCTTGAGGCCAAGGGCATAAGCCTCAAATAAAGGAGCCCGGCCTGCTTCGAAGTCTTCGATCATGCTGCGGCCGCCGCCGGAGTAACCACTCACGGATGGCAAGCACACTGGAAAATCTGGCGGCAGTAAGCCCGCGTCGATCAAGGGCCGCAAGATGGCGATCGCACCCGTGGCATAGCAGCCGGGGTTGGCCACGCGCTGGGCCTGGCGTACGGCGGCGGCCTGATCGGCAGCCAGTTCGGGAAAGCCGAACACCCATTCAGGGTGGCAACGGTGCGCGGTGGAGGCGTCCACAATGCGCGGTTTTTGACCCGGCAAGCGGTCAATCATGGCCACCGATTCGATGGCCGCATCGTCGTGCAGACACAACACCACCAAATCGGCGGCGGCCATCAGCTCCTGCTTGGCTTCGGGGTCTTTGCGGCGTGCCGGAGCGATGCTGAGCACTTCGATCTGGGCCATCGAAGCCAGGCGCTCGCGAATTTGCAAGCCCGTTGTTCCTGCTTCGCCATCGATGAAAATTTTAGCCATAGGTAATACTTTCTAAAGGGTTCTGGCGCGGTGCGTCAAGCCTATGTAAGAAGCGAGGCCCAGTATTGGTGCATTGCAGCATGATACAGTCGCACGCTGAAGTGTCCAGAGCCTGCTGGAGGGCCTCCTTGATTGAAGGACTGCAGCGGACCGGTCGAATTCCACCCCTCTGAGAGAAGACCTCATGAAGATTCACGAGTACCAAGGCAAGGAAATCTTGCGTCAATTCGGTGTGCCCGTTCCCCGCGGCATTCCGGCATTTACAGTTCAAGAGGCGATCGAAGCCGCTCAAAAATTGGGCGGCCCTGTTTGGGTGATCAAGGCCCAGATCCACGCCGGTGGCCGTGGCAAGGGCGGCGGCGTGAAGGTGGCCAAGACCATTGACGATGTGGAGCGCATTTCTGGCGAGATCCTGGGCATGCAACTCGTCACGCATCAAACAGGCCCAGTGGGCCAAAAAGTCCGCCGCCTCTATATTGAAGACGGCGCTGACATCGACAAAGAGTATTACGTGTCTGTGGTCACCGACCGCGCCACACAAAAGATCGCGTTCATCGCTTCCAGCGAAGGCGGCATGGACATTGAAGAAGTGGCCCACAGCACCCCAGAAAAAATCATCACCGAGTTCATCGATCCGTTGACCGGTCTGGGCGACGAACAAGCCAAAAAAATCTCTGACGCCATCGGCATGCCCGCAGACTCCACCGCACAAGCCGTGGACATCTTCAAGAAGCTGTACCAGTGCTACATGGAAACCGACGCTTCCTTGGTGGAAATCAACCCCCTGAACCGTGACAGCAAGGGCAACGTGATGGCCTTGGACGCGAAGTTCAACTTCGACTCCAACGCCTTGTTCCGTCACCCTGAAATCGTGGCTTACCGCGATCTGGACGAAGAAGATCCTGCCGAAGTGGAAGCTTCCAAGTTCGACCTGGCCTACATCAGCTTGGACGGCAACATCGGTTGCTTGGTCAACGGCGCTGGCTTGGCCATGGCCACCATGGACACCATCAAGTTGTTCGGCGGCGAGCCCGCCAACTTCTTGGACGTGGGCGGCGGCGCGACAGCCGAGAAAGTCACTGAAGCTTTCAAGATCATGCTGGCCAACAAGAATGTCAAAGGCATTTTGGTCAACATCTTCGGCGGCATCATGAAGTGCGACACCATCGCCACCGGCGTGATCACCGCTTGCAAAGCCGTGAACTTGTCCGTGCCACTGGTCGTGCGCATGAAGGGCACCAACGACGAGCTGGGCAAGAAAATGCTGGCCGAATCCGGTCTGCCGATCATCTCTGCCGACACCATGGCCGAAGCCGCGACCGCCATCGTCGCAGCCGTCAAATAAATGTCTTTGTGGGACAGATCTTCAGCTCTGTCCCCAACTGATTAACTTTGCGGGACAGATCTTGAGCTCTGTCCCCAACTGATTAGGAACAAACATGTCCATCTACATCAACAAAGACACCAAAGTCATCACCCAAGGCATCACCGGCAAAACCGGTCAGTTCCACACTGAGAAGTGCCAGGAATACGCGAACGGCAAGAACTGCTTCGTCGCGGGTGTTAACCCCAAGAAGGCGGGCGAGTCCATCTTCAACATCCCGATTTATGCCTCCGTCAAGGAAGCCGCCACGCAAACTGGCGCGACCGTGTCCGTGATCTACGTGCCACCAGCAGGTGCTGCCGCTGCGATCTGGGAAGCTGTGGAAGCCGACCTGGACTTGGCGATTTGCATCACCGAAGGCATTCCAGTGCGCGACATGCTCGAAGTGCGCAACAAGATGAAGGAAAAAGAAGCCAAAGGCGGCAAGAAAACCTTGCTGCTGGGCCCCAACTGCCCTGGCCTCATCACCCCTGACGAAATCAAGATCGGCATCATGCCCGGTCACATCCACCGCAAAGGCCGCATTGGCGTGGTGTCCCGTTCGGGCACTTTGACCTATGAAGCCGTGGCGATGTTGACCGAAGTCGGCCTGGGCCAATCCAGCGCCGTCGGTATCGGTGGCGACCCGATCAACGGTTTGAAGCACATCGACGTGATGAAGGCTTTCAACGACGATCCAGACACCGACGCCGTCATCATGATCGGCGAAATCGGCGGTCCAGACGAAGCCGAAGCCGCTCAGTGGTGCAAAGCCAACATGAAAAAGCCCGTGGTCGGCTTCATCGCCGGTGTGACGGCCCCTCCCGGCAAGCGCATGGGCCACGCAGGTGCCCTGATCTCTGGCGGTGCCGATACGGCCGACGCCAAGCTGGCCATCATGGAAGAGTGCGGCTTCATCGTCACACGCAACCCGTCTGAACTGGGCAAATTGCTCAAGGCTCAGCTGAAGTAATCGGGGTTTTCCCTCGTACGGCAAGCCCGCCCTTTGAACAGGGCTGTGGTTTGCCACAATAGCAAAGCCGGATACCCAAAGGGACAATCCAGCTTTTCGTTTTCTAAAATCAAGACTCGTCGGGTTTGCTTCGGCGACAAAGGAATACCGTGGAAGAATTTCTGACCCCTACTTTCTGGTTCGCCGTCGGCCAGATCATCATGATCGACATCCTGTTGGGTGGCGACAACGCCGTGGTGATTGCGCTGGCCTGCCGCCAGCTGCCAGACCACCAACGCACCAAAGGCATCATGTGGGGCACAGCAGGTGCCATCATCTTGCGCGTCATCCTGATCTTCTTTGCGCTCACCTTGCTGGCCATTCCCTTCCTCAAGTTTGTGGGCGCGCTCTTGCTGATTTGGATTGGCGTGAAGCTGCTCACCCCCGACGCGGACGACGACCACAGCAACATCCAGGGCAGCGACAAGCTCTGGGGCGCGGTCAAAACCGTGATCATTGCCGACTTGGTGATGAGCGTGGACAACGTGATTGCCATCGCTGGCGCTGCCCAGACTTCTGGCAATGCCGACCACCAAATGCCCTTGGTCATCTTTGGCCTGTTGGTCAGCATCCCGATCATCGTTTGGGGCAGCCAGTTGGTGCTCAAGCTCATGGACCGCTTCCCCATCATCATCACCGTTGGTGGCATGCTGCTGGGCTGGATTGCGGGCACCATGATCCAGACCGATCCCGGTCTGGTCGCTTACCTGCCGCAAGAAAAAGCTTGGGGTTACGGCTTGGGCATTGCTGGCGCTTTGCTGGTGTTGGCTTTGGGAAAACTCGTCATGTCCCGCCGCGCAGCCCCGGGCAGCGCAGCTTAAACCTGACCCTCCCCTTCAGCCCCAAGTCGTATCGCGACTTGGGGCTGTTGTTCGTTTGTGGGCTCTCTGTTTTTAATAGCGCCGAAACACACTGGAATTTGATGGGGGGATGACTTACCATCCCTACACATTAACCAGGGAGAAAATGCCATGCAAAAAAGGCAGCAAGGTTTGACATTGATCGAGCTGATGATCGTCATTGCGATCATCGGCATATTGGGCGCTTTGGCGCTGCCGGCCTACCAGGACTACAGCATCCGTGCCCGGGTGTCCGAAATGCTGTTGGCCGCAGGCGGGTGCAAAACCGCTGCCAACGAGGCCATCACTTCGGCTTCGCAGGCCGATGTCTCGGCCACCTTGCCCCTGGTCTGTGAAAACCAGACCAGCAAATACGTTAGCCGCATTGGTGCCGATGCCAATGGCGTGATCACCGTGGTGGGCAACCACGAGACGTTGCGCGGCAGCACCAGCGCCTCGGCCAACAGCATCAGCCTGACGCCCATTCAGACGGGCAGCACCGCTGTCAACGGCAGCACCGATGGCGGCAAGCCCATTGCCAGCTGGCGCTGCGGCCCGGCGGCCACCAATGGTTTGCCGGCCAAATATTTGCCCGCTTCGTGCAAGGCATCCTGATCTTTTTGACCACGCTTGAACGCCCGGCCATTGTTGGGCGTTTGTTTGTAGTCTGATCCGCCAATGCCAGACATTCGGGCAACCGCACAAGACACTGGCCGTATTAGCCATGTGTGGTTGGTGTTGCTGTTGGCGTGGCCTTGGGTGCAGCCTTTTTCCGGCACCCCTTTGCCCAATGTGTGGCCATGGCTGACCAGCTGGACTTGCTTGGCATTGGCCCTGTTGATGTCGCAGCGCTTGACAGTGGCCTCTGTTGTTCAAAGTTGGGCTATCGCAGCGTTGCTCAGCAGTGCCATGGGTTTGGTGCAATTTTTTGGCCAAGCCGAAATGTGGGCGCCCGCCTTGCATGTGCCCGATTACCTGGGTGACGCCATGGGCAACTTGCGCCAAAGGAACCAGTTGGCCAGTTTGCTGGCCATGGGCCTTTTGGCGGTGTTGATCTGGCGTGCACTGGGCCTGTGCATCGCGCACAGCCTTTGGATGTTGGCCTTGTTGGCCATGGGCATGGCCGCGACAGCTTCGCGAACAGGTTTGCTCCAGCTCGTGTTCATTGGCCTGTGGATGCTGTTGCAAGGTGCGGCCCCCAGAGGGCGCGAAGCATTGGCGCTCACCGCGTTCTTGTTGGGCGTGTATGCCTTGGCTTCATGGGTTTTGCCGGGGCTGTTGCAGCACATGAGTGGACAGGCCACGGACAACGCCATGGCGCGCATGGGCGCCCTGGGCGGCTGCGGCAGCCGCCAAGTGCTCTGGTCCAATGTGATGCACTTGGTGGCGCAAAAGCCGCTGGGCGGCTGGGGCTGGGACCAGCTGCGCTATGCGCACTACATCACCGAATACCCATCGCAACGTTTTTGCGACATGTTGGGCAATGCCCACAACCTGCCTTTGCACATCGCCTTTGTTTGGGGCGTGCCGGCCGCCTTGGCCGGTATGTTGGGTGTGGGGGTGTGGTTCATTCGTGCCAGGCCGTGGCGCTACAAAAGTGCGGGGCACCAGCTTGCTTGGGGCGTGCTCGGTGTCTTGGCGCTGCACAGTTTGCTGGAGTACCCGCTCTGGTACGGTCCATTTCAGGTGGCCTTGCTGCTGTGTCTGTGGCTCATGGGTGGGCGGGTCTGGCAAGTCTGTAAAGACAGGGTTCGCATGACCGGACTGGCCGTGGTTACATTGGGCATATTGGCCTTCATTGCCTACGACCATGTGCAAGTCCAACAGATTTACTGGCCATCAGCGCAGCGCTACAGCGTTTGGCGTGACCAAGCGCTGCAAGTGGCGCAACGTGCCTGGTTTTTCCGCAGCACGGCTTTGTTTGCGAAAGTCACCACCACAGCGGTGCATGAAGACAATGCCCGCGCCATGCTGGAGGACAGTTTGCGGGTCTTGGATTCTTCGCCCGAGCCGCGAGTGATTGAGAAACTGCTCGACAGTGCCCAGTTGCTGGGTGAAAAAGCACTGTATGAGACACATAAAGTGCATTTTCAGCGGGTTTATCCACAAGCCTATCTCGCTTGGGCCCACCATCGCCAACCTTGAATCCGCACACAGTGCAGGATCAAATTTTCAAAAATTACCCAATTGGGTAATTACATAAAGTGACATATTTGATAAATTAGTAGATAAATGCAAAATTAGTACTTTTTATGAAAAAACGTCTTGGTCATATTTTTTTGGTGGACGACAACCACGACATGCGCTTTTATCTGAGCGACATGTTGATCCTGCTTGGGTACACGATCGACAGCTATGACAATGCCACCTCATTTCTTGAACAATCGATGGACATATCGCCTGCCGTGGTCTTGCTGGACATGCGCATGCCTGGCCTGAATGGGCTGGAATTGCAAGCCAAGCTGGATGCCTTGGGTCGTAAAACGCCCATCGTTTTCATCAGCGGTGAAAGTAACAAGGACGAAATCATTGAGGCGTTCCGACTCGGCGCGGTCGATTTCCTGCTCAAACCTTTCAATCGGGAAAAGCTTTGCCAAGTGGTGGACAAAGCTCTTGACATGGACCGACAACGCAACCATGAGTTCATCAACACCGATGCCTTGAGGCGTTCATTCGCCACGTTGTCCACCCGTGAGCAGGAAATTTTTGTGCTCATTGTGAAGGGCCAGACCAACAAAGGAATAGCCGAAGTCACAGGCATCCAGCCGGGCACCGCCAAGAAACACCGGGCCACCGTTTACCAAAAGTTCGGAGTCAACACGAGCGCAGAACTCATCAGCCAGTGCAAGGGTGTCGAATTGAGCAAACTCATGCAAGTGCAAACTTTGACGGAGCAATGAACGGGCAAGGTTAAAATCGCAATCTTACCCAAGGAGCGTTGCAGCCCGCAGCCGTCTAGGCGCAGCAGGTCAGGCTTGGGGCCGTTCAATGTCTGAATGATTTTGCACAACGACGCTCACCTTCAAATCCAAGGTGAGCCCGTGTCTGTTGTCGCGTCTGAAATCGTGTCTGTTCCCCCCATGAAGTTGTCCGGTCTGGAGCCTGTCTCCATCGGCACCGCCTCGCTGTTCGTCAACGTGGGTGAGCGTACCAACGTGACCGGCTCCAAGGCCTTTGCCCGCATGATCCTGAACGGCGAATACGAGCAGGCCTTGGCCGTGGCGCGACAGCAGGTGGAAAACGGCGCACAGGTGATCGACGTGAACATGGACGAAGCCATGCTCGACAGCCAGGCGGCCATGGTGCGGTTTTTGAACCTGATGGCCGGTGAGCCCGATATTGCCCGCGTGCCGGTGATGGTGGATTCGAGCAAATGGACCGTGATCGAAGCGGGTCTGCGCTGCATCCAGGGCAAGGGCATCGTCAATTCGATCAGCATGAAAGAGGGCTTGGACGAGTTCAAACGCCAGGCCAAGCTGGTGAAGCGCTATGGTGCGGCCGCCGTGGTGATGGCGTTTGATGAAAAAGGCCAAGCCGATACTTACGCACGCAAGGTAGAAATTTGCGAACGCGCTTACCGCGTGCTGGTGGACGAAGTCGGCTTTCCGGCGGAAGACATCATTTTTGACCCGAACATTTTTGCGATTGCCACCGGCATCGAAGAGCACGACAACTACGCGGTGGACTTCATCAACGCCACGCGCTGGATCAAGCAAAACCTGCCGGGTGCCAAGGTGAGCGGCGGCGTGTCCAACGTGTCCTTCAGTTTCCGGGGCAACGACCCGGTGCGCGAGGCCATCCACACCGTTTTCCTGTACCACGCCATCCAGGCGGGCATGGACATGGGCATCGTCAACGCGGGCATGGTCGGCGTGTACGACGACCTGGAGCCCACACTGCGCGAGCGGGTCGAAGACGTGGTGCTGAACCGCGTACCCCAATACAAAGACGGCGAAGCGCGCTTGACCCCAGGCGAGCGCCTGATCGAAGTGGCCGAGACCGCCAAGGGCGCGGCCAAAGACGACAGCCAAAAGCTGGCTTGGCGCGGCACGCCCGATGCGCCTGTGCGCGTGGCGCAGCGCTTGAGCCATTCGCTGGTGCATGGTATCACCGACTTCATCAGCGACGACACCGAAGAAGCCTACCAAGAGATTCTGGCCAAGGGCGGTCGCCCGCTGCATGTGATCGAAGGCCCGCTCATGGACGGCATGAACGTGGTCGGTGACCTGTTTGGCCAAGGCAAGATGTTCTTGCCGCAGGTGGTCAAGAGCGCCCGCGTGATGAAGCAGGCCGTGGCGCATTTGTTGCCCTACATCGAAGCCGAAAAACTCGCACAAGAAGCCGCAGGCGAAGACGTGAAAGCGAAGGGCAAGATCGTGATCGCTACTGTCAAGGGCGATGTACACGACATTGGCAAAAACATCGTCACCGTGGTTTTGCAGTGCAACAACTTCGAAGTGGTCAACATGGGCGTGATGGTGCCTTGCCACGAAATTCTGGCCAAGGCCAAAGAAGAAAGCGCCGACATCATTGGCCTGTCGGGCCTGATCACGCCCAGCCTCGAAGAGATGCAGTACGTGGCCGCCGAGATGGAAAAAGACCCCTATTTCCGCGATCGCCAAATGCCGCTGCTGATCGGCGGGGCCACTTGCAGTCGCGTGCACACCGCCGTCAAGATCGCGCCTCATTACAGCGGCCCGGTGGTCTATGTGCCCGACGCTTCGCGCAGCGTGGGCGTGGCGCAAGGGCTGTTGTCTGAGCAAGCCGCCAAGTTCATTGCCGACCTGAACACCGATTACGACAAGGTGCGCGAGCAGCACGCCAACAAAAAACAAACGCCGATGTGGACGCTGGCGCAAGCCCGCGCCAACAAAACACCGATCGACTGGTCGCAAGGCGTTCCCGCCGCGCCCAAGTTCATTGGCCGCCGGGTGTTCAAGAACTACGACCTGGCCGAAATCGCGCAATACATCGACTGGGGCCCGTTCTTTCAGACTTGGGACCTGGCAGGACCTTTCCCTGCCATCTTGGACGATGAAATCGTAGGTGAACAAGCGCGAAAAGTTTTTGCCGACGGCCAAGCCATGCTGCAAAAAATCATCGACGGCCGCTGGGTCACGGCCAATGCCGTGCTGGGCCTGTACCCCGCCAACACGGTGAAAGACGACGACATCGCGCTCTACACCGACGAATCACGCCAGCAAGTCGCCATGACTTGGCGCGGCCTGCGTCAGCAGACTGAAAAGCAAAGCATCGACGGCGTGATGCGCCCCAGCCGTTGCCTGGCCGACTTCGTCGCGCCGCAAGGCACAGCGCCAGACCATGTGGGCGTCTTCGCCGTCACGGCAGGCATCGGCGCCGACAAACGCGCCGTCGCCTTTGAAGCCGCGCACGACGACTACAGCGCCATCATGCTCAAGTCATTGGCCGACCGCTTGGCCGAGGCATTGGCCGAATGCCTGCACAAAAAAGTGCGCACCGACCTGTGGGGTTATGCCGCAACCGAGGCTCTGACAAGCGAAGACCTGATCGCAGAAAAGTACCAGGGCATCCGCCCCGCACCCGGCTACCCCGCTTGCCCCGACCACAGCGCCAAACAAGCCATGTTTGATTTGCTGCAGTGCCAGGACATCGGCATGGGCCTGACCGAGAGCCTGGCCATGACACCTGCGGCCAGCGTGAGCGGTTTTTACATCGCGCATCCTGAAGCGCAGTATTTCAACGTGGGCAAAGTGGGCGACGACCAGGTGAGCGATCTGGCCGAGCGAAAGGGCGTGGAGGTCAAAGACCTGCAGCGCTTGCTCGCGCCCAACCTCTGACGACTGGGCCTGGCGCACGGGCGCAGGCCGCTTTCCGGTGAATGGTGCGGGTTGTTGACCTGGGCGTGTGTCTGCACGCGATCACATGGGGTAAGCTTTTCGTTTGTTACACAGTTTGGGAGAAATAAGCGATGAACCGTATTGCGATGCGCGCCAGTGCCTGGATGGCCACAGCGACCTTGGCGCTCAGCCTGACCGGCTGCGGCTACAACGACTTCCAGCGCTTGGATGAGCAGACCACTTCTGCGTGGTCCGAAGTGCTCAACCAGTACCAGCGCCGCGCGGATTTGGTGCCCAACATCGTGGCCACCGTCAAGGGCGAGGCCAATTTTGAGCAGGAAACCTTGACCAAGGTGATCGAGGCCCGCGCCAAGGCCACGAGCTTTCAGATCACCCCCGAGGTGCTGACCAACCCACAGGCGCTGCAACAGTTCCAGGCCATGCAGGGTCAACTCTCCAGCGCCCTGTCGCGCCTGATGGTGGTGTCCGAGCAATATCCCAACCTCAAGGCCAACCAGGGCTTTGCCGATTTGCGTGTGCAGCTCGAAGGCACCGAAAACCGCATCACGGTGGCGCGCAACCGCTACATCGCTGCCGTGAAGGATTACAACGTCTTGGCCCGCAGCTTCCCGAGCAACTTGACGGCCATGGTGTTTGGCTACGCGCCCAAGCCCAACTTCACCGTGGCCAACGAAGCGGCCATCAGCGCGCCGCCCAAGGTGGAATTCGGCAAGTGATGCACACCCACATGCCCAAGACTTGGCCCATCGGCCGATTTTTCGGGAATATCGTGGACGAAAATATGACGCGGCTACTTTTGAGCGCGATGGCTTGGGTCATCTTGACCCTGTCGCCTGCATGGGCCCAAGCGCTGGTGCCCGTGCCGCCCCTCACCGCTCGGGTGATGGACCAGACCGGCACCTTGGCCCCTGGCGATGTGGCGGCTCTTGAGCAGCAACTCCAGAGCTTTGAGCAACAGCGTGGCACCCAGATCGTGGTGCTGGTGCTGCCCAGCACCGCGCCCGAGGACATCGCCGATTTCACCCAACGCCTGGGCGATGCCTGGAAGATCGGTCGGCGCGAGGTGGGCGATGGCGTGCTGCTGGTGGTGGCCTTGAACGATCGCCGTTTGCGCATCGCGCCGGCCAAGTCGCTGGAAGGCGCGGTGCCCGACTTGGCCGCCCAACGCATCATTGACCAGGTGATCACGCCCGCATTTCGACAGGGCGATGTGGCAGGGGGCCTGCGTGCCGGCCTCAGCCACCTGCAAGCCCGCATCGAGGGCGAGGCCTTGCCGCTGCCCAAAGCAGGCGCACAAGGGGGCAAACCCCCTGGGGGTGTCGAAGTCGATTGGCTGAATGTGGCTGTTTTGTTGCTGGTGGCTTTGCCGGTCGTGGCGGGCGTGCTGCGCCGGGTGCTGGGGCAGCGCTGGGGTGCATTGGCCAGCGGGGGCGTGGTCGGTGTTGTGGTTTGGGGCATGACCGGCTTGCTCTGGCTAGGGGGTATCGCCGCTATGCTGGGCCTGATGTCGGCGCTGTTCATGCAGGCCTGGCCCAGTGCGCTGGGTAGGCGCAGCCAAGGCGGCCGTGGCGGTGATTTTTCCGGTTGGGGCGGCGGTGGTCGCGGCTCATCCGGCTCTTGGGGTGGGTCCGGTGGCGGTGGGTTTTCCTCGGGCGGCGGTGGTGATTTTGGGGGCGGCGGTGCCTCCGGGAGATGGTGACATGCGCGAATCGCTGATGACCCAAGGGGCACGTTGGTGGCGACACCGCTGGATGCACGAGCGTGCCGCCGAGCGGGCAGTGCCCCCAGCCATGGCCGAGCAACTGCAGGCCCGGGTGAGCGCCAGCGAGGCGAGGCACAGCGGCGAAATCGTGCTGTGCGTCGAAGCGGCCTTGCCCAACAGCTATCTGTGGCGTGCGGGGCGCGAAACACCCTTGCCAGCGGTGATACGTGAGCGCGCACTGTCTTGGTTTGGCAAGTTGCGCGTGTGGGACACCGAGCACAACAATGGCGTGCTCATCTATATGCTGCTGGCCGAGCGCCACGTCGAAATCGTGGCCGACCGGGGCATCAGCCGCCACGTGCCCGATGCGCATTGGCAAGCGGTGGTGCAGCATTTGGGTGAGCACTTGCAAATCGGCGACTTCGACAGCGGTCTCACGCTGGCCCTGCAAGAAGTCTCGGCGCTGCTGGTCCAGCATTTCCCGCTGCAGCCCGGTGAGGCGAATCCAAACGAGCTCTCCAACCGGGTGGTTTGGGCCTGAGCCCTCGGCCAGCGCCCATTCGCCATTCAAAGGACGGCTTTTTTGTAGGAACCCACCCCTGTGGGCGATGGGCGTGGAACACGCCATGAAAACCATCGCCCACAGGGTGGCCTCCTACAAAGATAACAATAGCCGCATTGCCGACAAAAAATGGGCCATTCAAACTTCATCGGGCCGGTTCCCTCAACAAAAGGTAAGCGATGCAAAATTTCTGGACCGCCTGCGGCCACCAACACCTGACGCGCAATGAGCGGGGTTGGCTGGTGGCGAGCCCCGACTATTGGCGGCTGTGGCTGCAGCGCCCCGAGCTGGCGCTGGTGCCTGAATCGTGCAAGGCCGAAAAGCGTTTGCATGCCGTCCTGACCGAGACGCCCAATATGCAGGTCACCCCTGCAGACTACAAATATTTCAAGGACGATGATGTCCGTGAAAATTACAAGTTGTTTCTGCGTTTTCGCGATGAATTAGAGGCCGCAGGCTCACTCGAAGCGGCCTACATGGGCTGGATCCAGAGCGGTAACAACCAGCTGCCGCCCTTGTTCATCGACCTGGTGGTGCAGGACATCGTGTGCAATGTCTTGACTGGCGTGGACGATGCCTGGATTTGGCGTGCGGCAGAACTGCTGTTCAGACGTCAGCGCATCACCGTGCGCGATGGCCGTGTGCTGTCGGGTGACAGCGACACGCTCGATAACTTGCAAGCCACCGGCGGCTTGGGCGAGATGGGCCGCTTGCTGATGGAGGGCGGTGCGCCGCTCAAAGCGGTCGATGTGAAAGTGCTGCACAAGGACAACGAAGACCGTTACCTGTTGCAGCTTGAAGGCCTGGGGCGCTATGGCTTCTTGCTCGACATGACCCACGAAATCCAGAACGAATTACCGCACGGCTTGATTTTGAAAATGGTCAACGCCCGCTCGGGCCTCAAGGCATTGGCCGCCGTGCTGACCCGATGGGTGCAACACTTTCTCGGCGTATCGGTGCAAATCGAGCCAGTGCAAAAAGTCGACGACCCCGCTTGGCGCTGGCATGTGGGCCTGGACGCCACGGCTACCGCCTTGCTCAACGACCTGTACCAAGGCACCGAGCTGGACGCCAAGCGCCAACAGCAACTCATCAGCCTGTTCAAACTGCGCTTTGACAATCCGCAAGACATGCGCGCAGATGTGCAGGGCAAGCCCGTCTATCTGGGCTTGGCCATGAACGAGCAGGGCTTGCTCAAGCTCAAACCGCAAAATTTGTTGCTCAATTTGCCGCTGGCGCGCGAGGTCTAACAAGCCGCCATCAGGCTTGCAGCAGGTCGCGGCGTGCTTGCACCAGGCCCGCCATGGCCTCGTCGTGCAAGGCGTGTCGGCCATGTTGCACCACCCACTGACCGCCAGAACAGACCTGTGCCACGGCGCTTTGGCGGCTGCTGGCAAACACATGGCTGGCCAGCATCTGGTCGGGCGACAAGCCGGCCAAGGCCGGGTGCTGGGCATCGAGCACGATGAAGTCGGCCTGCTGCCCCACGGCGAGCCCGGCCACTGGGCGAGCCGCGGCCTGCGCACCTCCGGCCACAGCCCCTTGCCACAGGGCTTGGGCCACGTCCGGTTGGCGCTCGTTGGCCGCCATGTTGCGTTGCCGCAAAGACAGGCGCTGGCTGTATTCGAGCAGCATCAGGTCTTCGGCCGGGTTCACCGCGATGTGGCTGTCCGAGCCGATGCCCCAAGCGCCTTGGTGGTTGTGCCAGGTCTTGAATTCAAAAATGCCGTCGCCCAGATTCGCCTCGGTGCTGGGGCACAGCCCCGCCACGGCACCCGAGGCTGCGGCGCGCTGGTATTCGTGCGCGTCCATGTGCGTGGCGTGCACCAGGCACCAGCGTGCATCCACGGGCGCATGGTCCAGCAGCCAGGCCACCGGGCGCTGTCCTGACCAAGCCACACAAGCATCGACCTCGGCCGTTTGTTCGGCAATGTGGATGTGGATGGGCGCGCTGGCATCCAGCGCCTTCAGCCCCGTGAGCACCTCCCGCAGGCTCTCGGGCGTCACCGCCCGCAAGGAGTGCGGTGCCAGCCCCAGCCGAGCAGATTGGGCATCACAAGCGGGCTGCAAGCGTTCGAGCAGGCGCAGCATCGCCTCGGTGCTGTGGATGAATCGGCTTTGCCCCGAGGTGGGTGCACCTCCGCCAAAGCCGCTGTTTTGGTAGAGCACGGGTAGCAGCGTCATGCCGATGCCGGTGCGCTGCGCTGCGCGCAGCAGGCTGAGCGACATCTCGGCTGGGTCGGCATAAGCGTGGCCATGGGGGTCGTGGTGCAGGTAATGGAATTCGCAGACGCTGGTGTAACCCGCCTCCAGCATGTCCACATACAGGCCCGTGGCAATGGCCTCCAGCTGCGCGGGGCCGAGTTGGGCAGCAAATCGGTACATGAGCGTGCGCCAGCTCCAGAAGCTGTCTTGCGCGTGGCTGCGGTATTCGGTCAAACCGGCCATGGCCCGTTGAAAAGCATGCGAGTGCAAATTGGGCATGCCCGGCAGCACCGGCCCTGCGGCGCGTGGCACCAGGGGGGTGGGGGTCAGTCCTGCCTGTATGGCTTGCCATTGGCCTTGGGCATTCCATTGCAGCAAGACATCACGGGCCCAGCCGTCTGGCAGCAGGGCGTGTTCGGCAAACAACTGGTGATGCATCGGCATGGTGGTTCAGTGTGGGCTGGGCGTGAAGCGGACGGCCAGTAAAGCCGCATCCGGGTCTGAGTCGACGCATCGGCATTGGCAGGCCAGCATGTCGTCCTGCCACCAAAGGCCTGTTTGTGCGCCAAGCGTGTGCTGCTGGCCGTTGGCTGTGTCGGTGCCATCGGCCTGCACCTGCCATGTGCCCCGAACGGCCATCAGCAAGCCAGCCGTTGCTGGCAAGCAATTCTCGTGACGCCGCAACACGCGCACCTCGGCCTGGCACACGCCGCGGCGGGTCATGACATTGAGGTCGTGGCAGTCCCCGTTCAGCAAACGCCCATGCACTGCGGCATCGCCCGAAAAGGCAAAGGGCTGCAAAGGCGTGTCCAGCGCATGCAACACACTGTCATCTGCGCTGCCATCCGCGCTGCTCAACTGCACACCACCACCTTCGAGCAGCGTGATGACCCGGTCCACACCCGCGAACACTGAAAAATCACCGTCGCTGGCAATGTGCGCAATGCTGATGCGCCAGTCGAAATTCTGCATGCCCGCTTGTGGTGGATGACAAGCGATTTCACGCGTCACGCCGCCGCCGTTTTTCCAGGGGCTGGCGTGCAGTTGGGCCCGTTCAAAAAAATGAATGGGCATGGGCTCAGGCGGTGTTCGGCAAGGGGCGGCTGTGCCACAGCAAGATCAGCAGCACACCCGGAATGGCCACAGCCGCGACCACAGGATTGGCAAACACCAGAGAAATGGACAGTGCATTCAACAACCAGAATGACAGCCTGCGAATGGGTCGGGCCACAAAGCCTGTGTAGGCTGCACCCAGCCCCATCACCGCCACGACAGCGCAAACAGTGGCCAGCAAGAAAGAGAACCAGGTGAAGTCAATGAACAACAAAGCGGGCGTGTAGACAAAAGCAAAGGGCACCAGCACCTTGCCCATGGACAGTCTGAAAGCCGTCATGCCGGTGCGCATGGGTTCGCTGCGGGCAATGCCGGCCGCTGCAAAGGCGGCCAGAGCCACAGGCGGTGTCACATCGGCCAGCACACCGTAGTAAAAGACAAAGAAGTGTGTCGCCAGTTGCGGCACACCCAGCCCTGCCAGCGCCGGGGCGACGATAGAGGCCAGGATGATGTACGTGGGCGTGGTGGGCACACCCGAGCCCATGATGATGCAAGCGGCTGCGGTGAACATCAGGCCAAAGAAAATGGTGACCTGTTTGAGCTCAAACCAGTTGAACACATCCACCACCATGAACATTTGGGCGGCCAGGCCCGAGACATCGATCACCCAGGCCGAGAACTTGAAACCCATGCCCGTCAGCGTGGTGATGCCCAGGACAAATCCCACGCAGGCACACGCAGCGCCAATCCCCAGCGCCGCTTTGGCACCCATCTCGAAGCCCTGCACCAGCGCTTGTGGCCCCACCGCCATGCCGGTCATGTTTTTGCCCAAGGGCCCGATCAAGCGGGGAATCCACGAGCAGGCCACCGTGAGGGTGATGCCCCAAAAGGCGGCCAGAAAAGGCGTGTACTGCAGCAACAGCAGCGTGACCATGACCACCAGCGGTAAAAACAGGTGCCATGAACTTTTGATCACCCAACTCAAGGACGGAATGTCTTTGGGGTCCATGCCCTGGAGCTTCAATCGCTTGGCTTCCAGGTGCACCATGAACAAGATGGCAAAGTAGTGGAGCAGGGCCGGCACAATCGCCACCAAAATCAAGGTGTTGTACGGAATGCCCAAGGTCTCGGCCATGATGAAGGCGGCTGCGCCCATGATGGGCGGGGTGATCTGCCCACCGCATGAAGCCGAGGCCTCGACGGCTCCCGCAAAGCGCGGCGAGAAGCCGACTTTTTTCATCATCGGTATGGTCATGACGCCTGTGGTCACGGTGTTGGCAATGGCCGAGCCAGAAATCATGCCGAACAGGCCCGAAGACACCACACTGACTTTGGCCGGTCCGCCGGAAAAACGCCCCGCTGCAATGGTGGCCAGGTTCACAAACAATTGCCCCAACCCGGTCAGTTGGGCCATGATGCCGAACAATACAAAGTGGAAAACAAAGGTGGCGACCACGCCCACCGGGATGCCGTAAATGCCTTCCGTGCCTTTGTACAAATGGGCCACGATGCGCGACAGGCTGTAACCCCGGTGCGACAAACCGCCCGGCAGATAAGGCCCCAGCAAGCCGTAAAAAATCGCCGCAATCGCCAGCAGCGGCAAGAAGATGCCCATGGTGCGGCGCGTGGCCTCGATCACCATGGCAATCGCAATCACGCCCATCATCAGGTCCAGCGGCGTGTGCTGGCCGGGACGATCGATGTAGATGTGTTGAAAAAACACCAGCAGGTACAGCGAAAAGCCCGAAGCCAGCGCCGCAAACACCCAGTCGCGCCACGGAATGTGGGTGTGGCTGCCGTCAAAATGCTTGAAGGGCAAGGACAAGCCAGCCAATGCCACCAGCACCGCCAAGAAGGTGTAACGCATGGCGTCTGGGATGGGCTCCGTGATCTTGCCCAGCAAACTCCAGCCCATGAACAGGTAAAAGCCCGCCAGACCCACTGACACGGTCCATTCCCAGTGACCAGGCATACGTTTTTGGCGCGGGAACACCAAAAAGCACAAGCCCAACACCACGGCCAGGTGGATGGCGCGGTGGGCGATTTCGTTTTCAAGGCCAAAACCGGCGGTGTAATAGTGCCAGGCCGACAGGCCTGCACACAACACCATCACGACTTTGGCACTCCAGCCAGCCAAGCGGCGAAAACTCGATTCGGGGTCAAACTGCTCGATCAGGCGATCGATCTCTTGTTGGCTGGTACTCATGGCTTTTCCATCATGGCAAAGGGCAATTTTCAGCCCGAATTTCAATTGATTTGGGGCTCAGCTGGCCCAGTAAAACTTCGCGTCCATCGGCCAGCACCAGCCGCATCGACTGTGCCGGCAAAGGCAAGACCACCAAAGGGTTCACCACCCGGTCCAGCAGCAAACGCCAACCCGCGCCATGGCGCAACAAGCGCTCGCCCGGCCCGGCCGCCGATGGCAGGCCGTAGCCTTCACCTTCAAAGCGCTCTTCCACCAAGTGCGCGCGCCAGCCCTGCGAGTTGTGCCGCCAGACATAGCGGTCCAGCACGGGTGTGCCCAGCACCGAGTGGGTGAAGGCCACATCGGCAGCGGGTTGATACGGGTTCAGGGGCAAGCGGGTCAAAGCACGGCCGCTGCGGTGTTCGGTCAGCACCAGCTCGCAAGCGGGCGCAGCCCCAGGTGCAGCCAGTGCGCAGGCCACCAGCGCCCACGCCACCAGGGCGAGGCGCTTGGGGCATTTCACTTGGCGATGCCTTTTTCTTTGAAGTAACGCAAGGCACCGGGGTGCAGGGGCACGCTGGCCACGGCTGTGGCCGTGTTCAGGTTGATGTTTTTGCCCTGCACATGCACCTGACCCATGATGGCGGTGTTCTCATACAAGGCCTTGGTCACTTCGTAGGCCACGTTCTCGGGCACGCCATCGTGTGTGGCCCAAATGGCCATCACCGCCAGCGTGGGCACGGCCGCAGTCTGGCCTTTGTAGCTGTTGGCGGGCAGTTGCACTTGAGTGTAGTACGGCTGCTCTTTGAGTAAGGTCGCCACTTCGGGGCCCGACAGCGGAATGATCTTCAGGGCATGGCTTTGTGCAAAGTCGGTCACCGCCGCCACGGGCACACCGCCCGTGATCAAGGTGGCGTGCAAGTTGCCGTCTTTGATCTTGTCCACCGCTTGGGTGAAGGAGGAGCTGTCTTCTTTCACATCGGTGCGGGCCATGCCGTGCACCTTGAGCAAGTCGGTCACCAACTGGTACTGGCCGGAGCCGGGCGCGCCCGAGGAAATGCTTTTGCCCTTGAGGTCCTTGACGCCGTTGATGCCCGAGTCGGCGCGGGTGATCAGCTGCACGGTCTCGGGGTACAGCGCGCCCAGGGCACGCAGGTTTTTCAGAGGTGCATTGGCAAACTGGGCTTTGCCGTTGTAGGCCGCGTCCAGAATGTCGGCGGCCACAAAGGCCGACTCGATGTCCTTGGTGCCCAGCAGTTTGGCGTTGCCCACCGAGGCACCGGCGGCTTCAGCGGTGGCGGTGATTTTCTTGCCGTCGACCGTGGCCTTGTTGGAGATCAGCTGGGCCAGCATGCCGCCCAAGGGGTAATAGGTGCCGCCGGTGCCGCCCGTGGCCACACCGAAAAACACACGCTGTTGTGCGATGGCCGCACCTGAGAGCAAAGCGGCAGAGGCCACCACGGTGATGGCCAGACGGCGATTGATTTTCATGGTTCATTTCCTTCAGGAATGGGTGAGAGGTTCACAATGGACGGGGTCGGGAACGCTTGGGGCGTGCAGACTGGCCGACAGCGTTACAGTGTGGATTGGAATTGGAAGGCCCGTCCATCGTTTGCAAAAATTGATGCTCAGCATCACAAAAACCAATGAAACCTTTCACAACCTGCACGCAGCCTCATGAAAAAACGCGCTTCTGACAAAGTGTCGCCGCCCTCGTGGGAGCAGCTGGGCATCTGGGTGGCCTTGGTGGAAACCGGCTCGGTGTCGGCGGCGGCGCAGCGGCTGGAAATATCGCAAGCGGGTGTGTCGCAGCACATTCGGCAACTGGAAGAGACCTTGGGCGTGTCGCTGCTGGACCGTGCCACGCGCCCGGCACACCCCACTGCCGCAGGACACCGGCTGTATGAACAGGCCAAAGATTTGCTTTCGCGTGCGGGCCAAATGACACAAACCGTGCGCTCGCTCAGCCGCAGCAAAAGGGCCATGCTGCGCATGGGCTGCGTCGATTCATTTGCCGCCGTGATCGGCCCGCAGATGGTGCGTGGTTTGTCTGGGCGTGTGCAGCGCTTGCGCTTGGTCTCGGGCATCAACCCGGGGCTGGCCGACCTGTTTGACAACCACCAGCTCGACGCGTTGATCACCACCGACGATCCCAAGTACTTGCCCGGAAGGGAGTGCCTGGCCTTGTTCTCGGAGCAATTTCTGGTGGCCGTGCCGCAGAGTTTTCAGGTCCCTCCCCTGGCGTCTTTGTCGCAACTGAGCCAGCTCAGGCCCTTCATGCACTACAGCACCCGCTCCAAAATGGGCGCGCTGGTGGACGCCTACCTGAGCCGACACGACCCCCACATCGAGCGCGTGTTCGAGTTTGACGCGACCGACCCCTTGCTCAGCCTGGTGCGCGAAGACCTGGGCATCGCCCTGACCACCCCCATGTGTTTGTGGCAATCGCGCTACCACGCCATGAACCTGAAATACCTGCACTTGAATGCGTTGCGGCACCAAGGGCAGGCTTACCCGCCTTTGAAGCGAACCTTCTACCTCGTCTACCGCCCCGACGAATTGGGCCCGCTGGCCCAAGACATCGCGGCCATGGTGCGGGTGGCGGTGCGCGAGTTGCAGCGCCAATGGGTCTTGGAGCTGAAAATCCCCCACGACTTGCTCAGCGTCGAAGAGGCCAGCGAGATCTGAAGACGGATGCGCCAAGTGTGATGCTGATGATCAGCCAATACAAAACTGATGCCCCTGTCAGGCGCACACCTTAAGCTGGCACTGATTTACAGGAGTCGGATGTGAGCCATTGGGATGCGATCGTGATTGGGGCCGGTGTGATCGGCACGTCGGTGGCCTACAACTTGGCCGCCATGGGCGCCAAACGGGTGCTGGTGCTGGAGCGCGATCAAATCGGCGCGGGCACCACCTCCCAGTCCAGTGGGATCTTGCGCACGCACTATTCGGTGATCGAAAACGTGGTGCTGGCTCAGCAGTCTTGGGCGGTGTTCAAAGACTTTGCGGGTCATTTGCAAGACGAGGATGCCTCGGCCGGTTTGGTGCGCTGTGGCTACCTGATTGCTGCGCCACAAGGCCCCAAGCTCGAACCCCTGGCCCAGTCTTTGGCGGCGCAACAGGCGCAGGGCATTGAGGTGCATCGCCTGAGCGCGCAAGAAGCCAGCGAGCGCCTGCCCATTTGCCGCTTTGACGATGCGGCCCTGATTGGCTTTGAGCCCGAGGCCGGTTTTGCCGATGCCTACCTGGTGGCCAGCAGCTACGCCCGCGCCGCCCGCGGGTTGGGCGTGAAATTCATGGAAGGCGAATGCGTGACACGGCTGTTACTCACGCAGAAAACCGTGACCGGTGTGGAGACGACCCGTGGCGTGTTCCATGCCCCGGTGGTCGTTAGCACGCAAAACATTTGGGCGCAAGAGTTGGCCCAATGGACGGGCATTCAGGTGCCTTTGACGCCCGAGCGGCATAAAGTCATGGCGCTGCAAGGCCCCGAGGCCTACACCTACGCCATGCCGGTCTACAAAGACTTGGGCTCAGCGGGCATGCTGTATTGCCGCAGCTATGGCGGGCAACAAATGCTGGTGAGCGAAGGCACGGCAGGCGAGGCCTTGAGCGGGCCTGACAACACCCAGGGCGATGTGTCCATGGACGATGTGATGCATGTGGGAGAACAGGTGGCCGAGCGTTTTCCCTCTTTTGCCGAAGCCGGTCTGGCCTCATCCTGGACGGGGGTGTACGACGTGACGCCCGACTGGAACCCGGTGCTGGGGGCCGTGCCCGATGTACCGGGTCTGGTCGTGGGCTTTGGCTTTTCAGGCCACGGCTTCAAACTGTCCCCGGTCGTGGGCCGCGTGTTGGCCCAACAAGCCTTGGGGCTGCCCACCGATGTGCCCTTGACGCCCTACGCGCTGGAGCGCTTCAGAACCGGGCAATTGCTGCATGGCCGTTATGGATCGGGGGCTGTGGCCTGAGTGAACCTCGTGAAGTTTTCGGGTCAGCGAGAATCAGGCCTTTTGGGCCACTGACCCGGATGACTTCATGAACCTGTTCAATCGTCGCCAATCTCTCACGCTGTTGGGAGCCGCTGTGCTGGTGCCCAGTTTCACGCCCACATGGGCGCAGGGCACCACGACTTCGCCCACGACTTCGACCACCCCATGGCCCGACACCCTGCGCGCCGCTCGCGGCCAAACCGTGTACTTCAATGCTTGGGCGGGCAGCGAGCGCATCAACGCTTACTTGCAATGGGTGGCGGGCGAGTTGCAGCGCGACTTTGGTGTGAAGCTGCAGCACGTCAAGATCAGCGACGCGGCCGATGTGGTCAAGCGTGTGCGCGCCGAAAAGCAAGCAGGCCGCAAAGACACCGAAGGCACGGTGGACCTGATCTGGATCAACGGCGAAAACTTTGCCGCCATGAAACGCGATACTTTGTTGTCTGCGCCCTTTGCGCCAACCTTGCCCAACTTCCAATGGGTGGACACGGTGGGCAAGCCCACCACGCTGGTGGATTTTTCGGTGCCCACCGACGGGCTGGAATCGCCTTGGGGCATGGCGCAGCTGACGTTTTTTGCCGATGTCAAACGCCTGCCCCAACTGCCGCAAAGCATGGCTGAGTTGCTGGCCCTGGCCCGCAGCCAACCGGGGCGCATCACCTACCCGCGCCCACCCAACTTCCATGGCACCACCTTCGTCAAGCAGGCCTTGATCGAGCACGCGCCTGATGTGAAAGCGCTGGCCCAGCCTGTGACGGCCACCGCACTGGAAGCACAAGCCGCACCACTGTGGCGTTTTCTGGATGCGCTGCACCCGCACCTGTGGCGCGGCGGCAAGCAGTTCCCGCAAAACTCCGCCGCGCAGCGGCAGATGATGGCCGACGGCGAGCTGCTGCTGGCCCTGACCTTCAACCCCAACGAAGCCGCCAACGAAATCGCTGCCAAGCGCTTGAGCGCCACGGTGCAAAGCTGGCAATTTGCCAAAGGCACCATTGGCAACACGCACTTTGTGGCCATCCCCTACAACGCGCCCAGCAAAGCGGGCGCACAAGTCGTGGCCAACTTTTTGCTCTCGCCCGCCGCGCAAGCACGCAAGGCCGACATCGATGTGTGGGGCGACCCGACGGTGCTCGACGTGACGCGCCTGCCCGCCGCCGACCGCGGACGCTTTGCATCGGCCCTGCGCCCTGGGCAACTGTCCCAGAGCGCCCCAGCCTTGCCCGAGCCCCACGCCTCGTGGGTCGATGCGCTAGAAAAAGAATGGACCCGCCGCTACGGCGTGTGACATGCCTTCCGTGAAGGTGCTTGGACCTTTGCTGCTGGCGCTGATCGCGGCCGTGCCCATCGGCGCTGCGCTGTGGGCGGTGGGCGCGCAAATGCTGGACGCCGCCGCTTGGCAAGCCCTGTGGGCCGACCCGCAAACCTGGCGCGCCTGGGGCATGACGCTGTGGACCGGGGTGGCTTCGACCGCCTTGGCTTGGATCACGGTGGCACATGTGCTGGCCAGCGGCTTCATCCGCCAACAACTGGGTCGCTGGTTGTCGCATCTGCCGGCCTTGTTGGCCACACCGCACGCGGCCATGGCCATCGGGCTGGTGCTGTGGCTCTCGCCCAGCGGCTGGGCGCTGCGGCTGGTGTCGCCGGGCCTGACGGGCTTTGACGCACCGCCGCCCTGGTTCACCACGCAAGACCCGTGGGGCCTGGGGCTCATCTTGGCGCTGTGGCTCAAAGAGGTGCCGTTTTTGCTGTGGGTGGCCGCCACCCAAATGCAGCGCGAAGACCTGCGCCGCCGCTGGCAAGCCGAATACGCCTTGGCCCAAACCCTGGGCCGTACCCCCGCACAAGCCTTTGCGCAAATCATCTGGCCGCAACTGGCCCCGCGCCTGCGCTGGCCGCTGCTGGCGGTGCTGGCCTATGGCCTGACGGTGGTCGACATGGCGCTCATCATCGGCCCCGCATCGCCGCCCACTTTGGCGGTGCTGGCCTGGCAATGGCTGAGCGATGCCGACCTGCTCACGCAATCGCAAGGCGTGGCGGCGGCGGGGTGGCTGACGGGCACGGTGTTGGTGGCGGGCGTGTTGATGGTGGTGGTGTTGCAAGCACTCGCGGCCATGCGCACATTCGCGATCAGGGGCAAGCGCCCACGCAGTCAGGCGGCTGATCGGAGGGGCTCGCTCCCACCGAAAGCCCCGTCATGGGCTCTGCATTTTTGTAGGAGGCTGCCCCTGCCGCCGAATGTCATGTGGACCACCATCCTCACCACCTACGCCGCCGTCTGGTTCGCCCTGACCGTGGGCAGTGTCTCGGGCGTTTGGCCTTTCCCCCAAGTGTGGCCCGAGCTGTGGACGCTCAGCGCCTGGCAACAAGTGGCCAGCAGCGCGCACACCGTGTGGACCACCTTGGGCCTGGGCGTGGCGTCGGCCAGTGTGTGTTTGTTGTGGTCGGTGGCCTGGCTGGAGTTGGCCCCGCGCCGCTGGCAGCAGGCCATGCAACCCTTGTTCTTGTTGCCACTGGTCTTGCCTTCGGTGTTGTGGGTGGTGGGCTTGTACAGCTTGGCGCTGCACACCCGCCTTGAAGGCCAATGGCTGGGCCTGAGCCTGGCGCACGCGGTCATGGTCTTGCCTTATGTGCTGCTGGCGCTGGTGCCCGCGTATCAGGCGGTGGACTCGCGTCAAGCCGCGCTGGTGGCCAGCTTGGGCCATGGCCGTTGGGTATATCTGTGGCGCGTGAAGTGGCCATTGCTCAAACGCGCCATCGCCTCGGCTTGGGCCGTGGGCTTTGCGGTCAGCGTGGCGCAATACCTGCCCACGCTCTACGTGGGCGCGGGCCGCTTTGTCACCGTCACCACCGAAGCCGTCACCTTGGCTGCGGGCGCGCAACGCTCGCTCATGAGCGCCTACGCCGCGCTGCAAATGCTCTTGCCCATCCTAGCCTTCGCGCTGGCCGCGTGGCTGGGCAGGCCCCGCCGATTTGAGAAGATCGCCCCCATGAAAGCCACACCATGACCGACACCCCACAAGATGCCCTGCACGACGGTCTGCACGTTCACATCGAACGCTTGGGCAGCGCGCTTCACGCGCTGGTGAGCGGCCTGCACCTGCATGTGCCGCCCGGCGAAATCCTCACGCTCATGGGCCCCAGCGGCTGCGGCAAAAGCTCGGTGCTCGCGGCAATAGCGGGCACGCTGGCCAGCGTGTCCGAAGGGCTGCACCCACTTCAGATGCAAGGCTCGGTGCAACTCAATGGCCGCGAACTCTCGCACCTGCCCACACACCTACGCGGCGTGGGCCTGGTGTTTCAAGACGCCTTGCTTTTCCCGCACATGGCGGTGGCCGAGAACCTGCGGTTTGCCGTGCCCGTCAGCGACAGCAGGGGCAACAGCAGCACCCACGCGCAGCGCCAAGCCCGCGTGCAACAAGCGCTGCAAGAAGCCGAGCTGATCGGCATGGGCGAGCGCGACCCGTCCACGCTCTCGGGCGGGCAGCGTGCGCGTGTGGCGCTCATGCGCGCTTTGTTGGCCGAGCCGCAAGCGCTCTTGCTCGACGAGCCGTTTTCCAAACTCGACGCCGCCTTGCGCGCCCAGCTGCGCCCGTGGGTGTTTGCGCATGTGCGCGAGCGGCGCATCCCGGTGGTGCTGGTCACGCACGACGAACAAGACGTGGCCGACCCGCAGCGCGTGCTGCACTTGCGCGCCACCGAAGAAAGCCCCCACCATGTTTGACCGCCACGCCCAAACCCTCTTGCGCCCCGCGCTCAACGCCGCCGCACGGGGCCTGGTGCGCGCCGGCATCAGCGCCGACGCGCTGACCTGGCTGGGTTTTGCCATCGGCATGGCCGCCGCCGTGGCCATTGCGCTGCAAGCGTGGTGGTGGGGCTTGGCGCTGCTGCTGGCCTCGCGCTTGCTCGACGGCCTGGACGGCAGCGTGGCCCGCCTGACCCAGCCCACCGACGCGGGCGGCTTCCTGGACATCGCGCTCGACTTCGTGTTCTACGCCGCCAGCCCCCTGGCTTTTGCGGTGGCCAACCCCAGCGCCAACGCATTGCCAGCGGCCGTACTGCTGGCCAGCTTCATCGGCACCGGCAGCAGCTTTTTGGCCTTCGCGGTGCTGGCCGAAAAACGCGGCCTGACGGACACCGCCTTGCCAGGCAAAAGCTTTTACTTCTTAGGCGGCCTGACCGAAGCCACCGAGACCATCACCGTCTTCGCCGCCATGTGCATCTGGCCTGAACACTTTGCGGTGTTGGCTTATGGGTTTGCGGGGTTGTGTGCGATCACCACGGGGATGCGGGTGGTGTGGGGCTATAGACGGCTTCAAGCCAGAAACAGTTCCTGACGCAGGCTGTAACCTGTCATCTTGTGGCGGCGAATCATCAATCAGCAGCTGTTCACTGTTTAAATCATGGGGTCATCCCGGAGCTTTCATCTCATGCGCTTTCGTCAAACTGTTTTGTTGCTCTTGCTGGCGCTGGCCATCGGTGCATTTGTCGCGCTGGAGCTCGGGCGCTACTTGAGCTTTGACCAGCTCAAAGCCAGCCAGGCGAGTTTTGCTCAGCTGCACGCTGAGCAGCCGTTCACGGTGGCGGCGGTGTATTTCCTGATCTATGTGCTGGCGACAGCGCTGTCCATTCCGGGGGCGGTGATCATCACCTTGGCGGGTGGGGCTATTTTTGGCTTGTGGCAGGGCTTGCTGATCGTGTCCTTTGCGTCCACCGTGGGCGCGACCTTGGCATTTTTGGCATCCCGCTTTTTGTTGCGAGACTGGGTCGAGGCGCGCTTTGGTCAGCGCCTGGCCGACATTAACGCGGGGGTGAACCGCGAAGGCGGTTTTTACCTCTTCACTTTGCGCCTGATTCCTGTTGTGCCGTTCTTCTTGATCAACCTGCTCATGGGCCTGACGCGCATGAAGGTGTGGACGTATTACTGGGTCAGCCAAATCGGCATGCTGGCGGGCACGGCGGTGTATGTGAACGCGGGTACGCAGTTGGCGCAACTCGATTCGGTGAAGGGCATTTTGAGCCCCGCGCTCTTGGGCAGCTTTGTGCTGCTGGGCATCTTCCCGCTGATCGCTCGCCGCATTGTGGCCGCTGTGCAAAAGCGCAAGGTCTATGCCCGCTGGGCCGACCAGCGACCCAAGACCTTCGACCGCAACCTGATCGTCATCGGCGGCGGCGCGGGCGGTCTGGTCAGCGCCTACATCGCCGCAGCCGTGAAGGCCAAGGTCACGCTGATCGAGGCGCACAAGATTGGCGGCGACTGCTTGAACTATGGCTGCGTGCCGAGCAAGGCACTGATCAAAAGCGCCAAGCTGGCCCATCAAATGCGCCACGCGTCGAACTACGGCCTGAGCGATGCGGCCCCGAGCTTCAGCTTCAAAGCGGTGATGCAGCGCGTGCACGACGTGATTGCCGCCATCGAGCCGCACGACAGCATCGAGCGTTACACCGGCTTGGGCGTGGAGGTGTTGCAGGGTTTCGGCAAACTGGTGAACCCGTGGACGGTGGAGGTGGCGTTGAACGACGGCACAACCCAACGCTTGACGGCCCGCTGCATCGTGATCGCTGCCGGTGCCCGCCCCTTTGTGCCGCCGCTGCCTGGCTTGGACGATGTGGGCTACGTGACCAGCGACACCCTGTGGGACGAATTTTCCAAGCTCGATGAAGTGCCCAAGCGTTTGGTGGTGCTGGGCGGTGGGCCGATTGGTTGCGAGTTGGCACAAAGCTTTGCGCGACTGGGCTCACACGTTACCCAAGTGGAAATGGGCGCACGCATCATGGTGCGCGAAGACGAAGAGGTGAGTGAACTCGCCAAAGCTTCATTGGAGGCCGACGGCGTACAAGTGCTCACCGGGCATAAAGCGCTGCGTTGCGAGCTGGTGGACGGCGAAAAGACCCTGGTGGTTGAACACGCTGGCGCAGAACAATGCATCGTGTTTGACCAGTTGCTGTGCGCGGTGGGCCGCGTGGCGCGTTTGCAGGGTTACGGCCTCGAAGACTTGGGCATCCCCACGCACCGTACGGTGCAGACCAACGAGTACCTGCAAACCATTTACCCCAACATCTACGCCGCTGGCGACGTGGCAGGGCCGTTCCAGTTCACCCACACCGCTGCGCACCAAGCTTGGTACGCGGCAGTCAACGCGCTGTTTGGCGAGTGGAAGCTGTTCAAGGCCGACTACTCGGTGATTCCGTGGGCCACTTTCATTGACCCCGAGGTGGCGCGGGTTGGCCTGAACGAGCAAGAAGCCAAAGAAAAGAATATCCCGTATGAAGTGACAAAGTACGGCATCGACGATCTGGACCGCGCCATTGCGGACAGCGAAGCACACGGTTATGTGAAGGTGCTCACGGTGCCGGGCAAAGACAAAATTTTGGGTGTGACCATCGTGGGTGCACACGCGGCAGACTTGCTGGCCGAGTACGTGCTGGCCATGAAACACGGCCTGGGCTTGAACAAAATCTTGGGCACCATCCACACCTACCCCACGATGTCGGAGGCCAACAAATTCGCCGCAGGTGAATGGAAACGCGCCCATGCGCCGCAGAAGTTGCTGGCCTGGGTGAAGAAGTACCATGATTGGCAGCGCGGATGAGCCCGTTTTTCAAACCTGATCAATCCCTGCTGGCGCTGGGTTTGGCCTTTGCTGCCGTGTCTGCTGTGGCGCAAAGCCTCGCGCCCTTGGTGCCTGTCGATGGCACAACCGCCAGCCCATGGCGATTTGTGGGCTTCCCGAAATCCAAGGCTGACATCCCGCCCACGCGCTTTGAATTGGCCGAGGTGCAAGGCGAGCGGGCGCTGAGGGTCAGCACCCGCGCTTCGTATGGCACCTGGGTGCACGACCTGTCCAATGTCAACCCGGGCCGACTGCAATGGCATTGGCGGCTGGACCAGCCGCTCACGGGCGGCAAAGGCGTGGCCGACATCTTGACCAAAGCCGGAGACGACGCCGCCCTCAAGGTCTGCGTCATGTTTGACCACCCGCTGGACCGCGTGCCTTTTGCCCAGCGCACCTTGTTGCGCATTGCCCGCAGCGTGAGTGGCGAAGACTTGCCCGCAGCAACGCTTTGCTATGTGTGGGACAGCGTGCACCCCGCTGGCCTGCAAGGCCCCAACCCCTACACCCAGCGCGTGCGCTTCATCACCTTGCAAGGCAAGGGCGCGCCTTTGGCCCAGTGGCAAATCGAAACCCGCGACGTGGCCGCCGACTTTGCGAACTTGTTTGCCGATGAACTGCTCGCAGGGGCAGGTGTTCCCAAAGTACGTGCGGTGCTGATTGGGGCGGACAGCGATAACACCGGCGCTCAGAGCGTGGGTTGGGTTCGTGGCCTTCAGTGGCGACTCTAAACCCCCAACCCTGTCAAGCGATCAGGCTCAGGTGTGGCCCAAAGCCTGTGACAGGGCGGCGGCTTCTTTGACCAACACGGCACCGAACTGCCGCACTTTGTCTTCTTTGAGGCGGGCACCCGGCCCAAACACGGCGATGGAGCCAGCCACTTGTCCATGGCTGTTGAAGAACGGTGAAGCAATGGCCACGGCCCCTTCAATCAAGGCGTTTTTGCTGGTGGCGTAGCCCCGTTTCCTGATTTGGCGCAGCTCTTGCGCCAAGCGCATCGGGTCTAGGTTCAGGCCTTCGGCATAACGCTCGATCGCCTCAATCGAGGTGTTGGCATGTGCCAGGATGACCTGGCCACTGGCCCCCAAAACAATGCGTTCTTGGTAACCTACACCCCGTTTGAAACTCAGCGCCTGGGGGCTGGGCAACTCGGCAACGCACAGGCGCATGTTGCCTTGCGGCACAAAAAGGGCCACGGTTTCTTGGGTAGCTTCCCACACGCGTTGCATGATGGCTTGCCCCACCGAAGAAATGTTCAGGCCCGACGACCACACATGGGTCAACTGGCCGACGGCAGGTCCCAGCCTGAACCTTTGGGGGTCACCCGAGGACACCACAAAACCTGAATGCACCAGCGTTTGCAGCAATCGGTACAAGGTAGGCCGACTCAAGGGGACGCGTTCGAGCAATTGCGCGGCGCTCAGTTCGTGCTCGTTCACCGAGAACGCTTTCAAAATGTCCAAAGCCCGTTCAACGGCCCGGACGCCATCGCCGCTGCTGGTGCTCATGCCAAAACCCTTCAAAACCTTGTGTGTCCCGTGTGTATCGTGTGTCCGTCTGGTGGACAACATTATCATTTTATGGACCGCTGCACAGTTGAGCATGACTGTGACAGTCACTTATTCAAGCCAAGGAGACGTTTTTCATGAACAAGGACATGTCTGAAACCCTGATCCGTGTGGGCCCCGGCACCCGCATGGGCAACCTGATGCGGCGCTACTGGGTGCCCGCTTTGACCAGCAGCGAAATCGAGCTGGCCGACGGTCCGCAAGTGCGCATCGAGTTGTTGGGCGAAAAGCTGCTGGCGTTTCGCAACACCGATGGCCAAGCCTGCATGATCGGTGAGTTTTGTTCGCACCGCGGTGTCTCGCTGTACTTTGGCCGCAACGAAGAAAACGGCATCCGTTGCGCCTACCACGGTGTCAAGTTTGACGGCAATGGCCAGTGTGTGGACGTGCCCTCCAACCCCAAAGCCTGTGCGCACATGCACATCAAGGGCTACCCCTGCGTGGAGCGCGGCGGCATCGTCTGGGCCTACATGGGCCCACCGGACAAAATGCCCGAGCCGCCCGAACTGGAGTGGTGCACCTTGCCAGACAGCCACGTGTTCGTGACCAAGCGGCTGCAATACTCCAGCTACCTGCAGGCCATGGAGGGTGGTATCGACACGGCCCACGTCTCTTATGTGCACCGTTATGAAGTGGACACCGACCCGATGCACCAGGGCGTCAAGGCGCTCGACTACATCAAGGCCGATGGCAATGTGGTTTTTGAAATCGAAAAGACTTCCTTTGGCATGAGCTTGTATGGCCGTCGCATGGGCGAGCCCGACAGTTTTTATTGGCGCATCACCCAATGGTTGTTCCCCTGGTTCACCATGATTCCGCCGTTTGGCCACCACGCGCTCGGTGGCCATGCTTGGGTGCCGGTCAATGACCACGAGTGCTGGGCCTGGAGCATGAATTGGCAACCCAAGCAGCCGCTGAGCACTGAAGAAAACGAAGCCATGGCTGCGGGCAAAGGCATTCATGTGGAATACGACGCCCCAGGCAGTTTTGTGCCTAAAGCCAATCGCGACAACGACTACCTTATGGACCGCAAGGCCCAACAGGAAAAACGCGCTTACAGCGGGGTGTTCGGGTTTTCGGCACAAGACTATTCGCTGCAAGAAAGTATGGGTTCCATTCAGGACCATGCGGCCGAGAAACTGCTGCCCACAGACCGGGCGATTGTCATGGCGCGGCGCATGCTGCACGATGCGGCGGTGGCGCTGGAGCAAGGCATTGAGCCCCCGGCGTTGGATGCCTCTGAGCAACATGTGCGACCCGCCGGCGTGTTGTTGCCCAAAGGCGATGACCCCATGGTTTGGGCCAAGGCACACTTGGCCAATGGACTGGACGAACCGGTTTTTTCGATTTGACAAACATCCAAAGCACAACAGGAGACAAGATGAAAAACTTCAACCGTCGACAAATGGGCGCCCTGGCACTGGCCACTACCTTGTGTATGGGGGCCGTCACATCGGCATGGGCGCAAGAATGGATGCCGACCAAGCCCGTGCGCATCATCGTGCCCATCACAGGCAGCACCAACGATGTGCTGGCGCGGCTGATCGCCCCCAAACTGCAAGAAGTTTTCGGGCAGCCCTTTGTGGTCGAAAACAAGCCCGGCGCTGGTGGCAACATTGGCGCCGACATGGTGGCCAAAGCCGCACCCGACGGTCACACCTTGCTGATTGGCTACAACGGTCCATTGGCCATCAATGTCAGTTTGTTCGACAAAATGCCCTACGACCCGGTCAAAGATCTGGCCCCCATCACCTTGATGGTCAAGGCCCCGCAATATCTGGTGGTCAACCCGGCTTCGGGCATCACCAGCGTGAAGGACTTTGTCGAGAAGACCAAGGCCAGCCCAGCCAAGTATTCTTATGGATCAGTGGCTTTGGGCAGTGCCTCGCACCTGACCATGGAAATGTTCAAGTCGGCCGCTGGATTTCACATCACCCACATCCCTTACCGGGGTGCCGGACCAGCGGTCGGCGATTTGATCGCCGGCAACATCCAGGCGGGCTTCTTTGTGCCGGGCAATGTGCAGCAATTTGCCAAGGAAGGCCGCCTGAAATTACTGGCCACCTCAGGCCTCAAGCGCTTTGCCACCACGCCTGACATTCCCACCCTCAGCGAGTCTGGCTACCCCGACTTTGAAGCCACCTCGTGGATTGGGTTTCTGACCACTGGCGGCACGCCTGCGCCCATCATCGAGCGCTACAACCGCGAGATCGTTAAAATCGTCCGTTCGCCCGAGATCACCAAGCGATTGCTGGACATGGAGTTTGAGATTGTGGCCACCACGCCCAACCAGTTCCGCGACTGGATTGGCTCGGAAATCAAGCGTTGGGGCAAGGTCATCAAAGACACCGGCACCAAGGCGGAGTGAGCGGCATGGGCCAGCCACGTTTGCAAGGTCAAGTGGCGCTGATCACCGGCGCTGGTTCGGGCATTGGCGCGGCGACAGCGCACATTTTTTGCCAGGAAGGCGCTTCGGTCTTTTTGGTGGATGCCGATGCGCAGGGCTTGGAACGCACAAGCCAGACCATTGTGCAAGAGATGCCCGAGGCCCGTGTGCTGTGCGTCCAGGCCGATGTGAGCGACCTCTCGCCGGCGCTGGAAGCCGTGGCGCGCTGTGTCAAAGAACTAGGAGGCCTGGACATCCTGGTCAACAACGCCGCCATGCGCAATTACTCGGCGGCAGCCCAAGCAACTGCGCCCGAATGGCACGCGATTGTGGGCGTCAACCTGGTGGGCATCACGAATTACTGTCAAGCCGCACTGCCGCACCTGCGCAGCACTGGCCATGGCAGCATCGTCAACGTGTCTTCTTGTTATGCAGTCAAGGGACGCAAAGGCATGGCCCTGTACGACGCCACCAAGGCCGCACAACTGGCTTTGACCCGGTCCTTGGCGTGTGAAGAGGCGGTGCACGGCGTTCGCGTCAACGCGGTGTGCCCCGGCTCAACGCTGACAGATTTCCATGTGGGGCGGGCGCAAAAAAACGGCAAGAGCGTGGAGCAACTCAAGACCGAACGCAAAGACAGCTCTTTGCTGGGGCGATGGGCTACCCCTGAAGAAATCGCTTGGCCGATTTTGTGGATGGCCTCTTCGGAGGGGTCGTTCATCACCGGCAGCACCTTGGTGGTGGATGGCGGCTTGCACATCGTTTGATGCAATATAAATGGTCAGTACAGGCATTCGATGGCAATGCCTTGGTCAGTCAACCGCCAAATCTTCTAAAAAACGTTCGAATACGGCAGCTGTTTCATGCAGTGCCTCTGGTGTTGCCATGCCCGCCGTGGTTTCTGCCTTGGTAGGTTTGACCAAAGCGCATACTTTTTCAAAATACACATGCAGCATGTCGTGTCGAGCGCAGGTCAGCAATGTCGGCACTTTGAGCAAGGGCAGCCTTTGCTCTTTGGGGTAGCTCAGAGCAGCTTTGTACGACTGCTGAAATGTACGGGCAGCCTTGAACACCTCAACGGCTTTGTCGTGAAGATCAGAGGCATTGGGCAAGCCCGTTGGACGGCGGTGCTGGCTGTCTTTCTGGTACCAAGGCCAGAACAAATAAGCGTCCCGAACGAAATGCCAAAGCAAGTGAAATTGGCTGCCTTGCTGGTCAATGTGAACTGGAGGTAAATAGTGTTGCAGCAACTCGGCTTGCTCTTGTGGGCTGTACAAACCAATGCCGTCAATGATCAGGCTGCGAACACGATCGGTGTTTTCAATGGCCAATTCGCAGGCGATGTTCGCACCAGTGTGTGCACCCCAAGCGTCAAATCGCTCAATTCCCAACGTTGTGATCGCTCGCAGATGGGCTTGAGCGAAGTACGCCAAATCAGGTTGTTCTGGATGGGGTGCGCAAGAATCTCCGTTGCCCAAGGTGTCTAAAGCAATCACGCGGCGACGTGATGCCAGGACCTGCATCAGGGGTTCCAGTGACTTGGCTGAGCCTGGCGAAGCATGAAACATGACCAGAGGCGGTTGACCCGGTTGACTGCTGCCGGCCTGGCGGTAATGAACCTGGCCTTCGTCTATGTCCACAAATCCCCGAACAAGATGGATGGCCGTGTTCTTCAAAGCCCCATCTCCCGGGCAATGAGATTGCGCTGGATTTCACTGGTGCCTTCACCGAAAGTGAACAGACCTGCATCCCGCCACATCCGTTGCATGTCGCTTTCCATGGCGTAACCATGGCTCGCCATGATTTGTAATCCCTCGCGTGTAACAAACTGGAAGGCTTCACTGGCGACAAGTTTGGCTTGCGCGGCTTCCAATCTGCATGGTCGTTTGCGGGCAATCAACCAAGCAAGTTGGTACAGGCACAAGCGTGCTTGATTCACCCGCACTTGCATGTCGGCCAGTTTGTGTTGAATGACCTGGAAGTTGCCAATCGGTCTGCCGAACTGGATTCGTTGCTGGGCGAAATCCCGAGCCAATTCGACGGCCCGCTGTGCCTGACCGATTGAATTGGCGGCTTGTCCTGCGCGACTGTATTGAAGGGTTGACAGCACATGCTTGAACCCCGCGCCCTCTTGTCCAAAAAGCGCTTTTTCTGGCACCACGACATCGTCAAAACCGATGTCCCAAGAAGGCATGCAGTTGTGGCCCACTTTTTCAAGAGGACTCATGTGGATACCCGGGGTGTGGCGAGGCACCAGAAACAGTGAGATGCCCTCAGTACCTGTGCTGCCGAGGGTGGTTCGGCAAGCCACCACCAAGTGGTCGGCAGCGTCGGCGTTGCTGATCCAGACTTTGCGGCCATGGATGCGCCACCCTTCTTGGACGCGCTGTGCATGGGTGCTCAAGGCCGCAGCATCACTGCCTGCCCCTGATTCCGTCAGGGCCAATGCAAATCGGGCTTGTCCTTGAACCAAGCGCGGCAAAAGTGTTTGCCGTTGCTGCTCACTGGCAAAGGTCATCAGTGACATGCCACCAAAGCTCACGGTGGTAGCAAACAGGGTCGAGGCAATGCCGGCGTGATAGGCCAGACGCTCATTCACCAAGGCCACGCTGCGCCAGTCTTGCTCCATGCCGCCATAACGGCTTGGGAACGGCAGGCCCAGCAAGCCCAATTCACCCATGCGGGGTAACAAGTGCCAGGGTGTTTGGTGCGCACGATCGGCTGCGCGGTAGGCCTCCGGTGGAAACTCGCGTGCCATCATGCGATCGATGGAAGCCAGCAGCATGCTGTCTTCTTCAGGGATTTCAAAATCGATCATGCAAGGCCCAAAGCGGTTAGAAAATGACTGTCTTACAAAGGCTCGAGACGATGGCTCAGCTCGGCTTTGATGACCTTGCCCAGTGAGGTGCGGGGGAATTCGTTCAGGATAAAAATCTGCTTGGGCACTTTGTAGCGTGCCAGGCTGTCCTTGCACCAATGGATCAAATCGGCTGCATATACGTCTGTTTTCAGGATGACAAAAGCGGCAATTTCTTCGTTGAATTCCTTGGACGGCCATCCGACCACCGCTGCTTCTGCAACGGCCAGATGGGCCATCAGGGTCGCTTCAATTTCCTGAGGATAGATGTTCACGCCTCCTCGGATGATCATGTCTTTGGAGCGCCCTTTGAGAAACAGATAACCCTCGTCGTTCATCACGCCCAGATCACCCGGGTAGAACCAGCCGTTTTTGAAAGCCTCCAAGCTGGCTTCGGGGTCAGCGTAAAAACCATGGGCTACGGCAGGGCCTCGATACCGTATTCGCCCAATACTGTTTCTGGCCAGCAATTGGTCTTGATCGTCCACGATTTCCACTTCGACGCTCAGGGCGGGTCGACCGACCGAATCGGCATAACGCAGTTGATCTTCGGGTGACAGTGTGGAAACGCCACCGCCTTCGGTCGAGCTGTAATACTCAAGCAAATTGGGACAAATCTTTGTGCGAATCTGGTGTCTATCGTCGGGTGTCAAGGCCGAGCCTGAGGAGATCAGTGTCTTGAGAGACCGCATCGGCGCCAGTGTGGCGGGATCTTCCTCCAGCAAACGGCGCAACAAAGTGGGCACCAGAAACAATACGCTGGATTCGGTGCGCGCCACTTCGGCGACCAGTTCCGCGGGGGTGTAAGGTGGTGGGCACAACACCACGGTCGAGCCGGCATAAAGGGAAGACATCGAAAACGCTCGACCACCTCCAAAGTACAAAGGGGTGGCGTTGATGTAGCGTTCACGGCTGCCCAAACCCAGTTCAGCCCAGTGCATGTAAAAACGGTAAATCAGTTGCTGGTGCGTCAGCATGGGGCCTTTGGGGCGGCCCGTTGTGCCGGACGACAAGGACATCAAGAGTCCGCGGTTGCCGTCGGGAAATGAATTGGGAATCTGGGTGATTTCTAGAGACATCGTCCATGCATTGTTGGCTTCAATGCAATGCACACCTTCAACACCTTGGCCAGGCTCCACCATCACCAGCATGGGTTTGAAGTGCTGGGCGACGCGTTGCTTTTCAAAGGTTTTCCAACGGCAGTCCAGTGGCAATATGACAGCACCGGCGCGGGCAACGGCATACAGCATCAGCAGGTGTTCGATGGAGTCTTCCAAGGCGATGCCCACGATGTCACCAGATTTAACCCCAAATACCTGCAGCATGGCAGCCCGGCGGCTGACCTGAAGGTCCAGGGTTTGGTAGTTCATCGACGCTGAGCCATGAACGATGGCGGTTTGCCAGGGGCGCTGGCGGCCATGCAGAGCCAGCATGTCAGCGATATTGGCGATTTGCATGGCTCAGGCCTTGGGATTTAAGCCGTAAATGCGCAGAACATTGTCACGCAGCAATTTGCGTTTGGGTTCCTGGCGAAGGTTCAGGTTGTCGATTTCATCGCGTGTGCGTTGAAACTCCAGAACCGGAAAATCGGTGCCGAAGATCACTTTGTCTTGACCATAAGAGTTGATGTATTTGACAAAACTTTCCGGCCAATATTTGGGGCTGTGGGCATCGGTACCAATGAAGACATTAGGATGTTTCCAGGCCATGGCGATCATTTCATCGGTCCATGGAATGCCCACATGGATGCCAATGATCTTGAGCTCGGGAAAATCACATGCCACGGCATCCAGAGCGATCGGGCGACCCACACTGCGAAGACGGTGTTGTGGGTCATAGAGCATGGACTGCCCCACTTGCAATTGCACCGGCACGTTCAACTCCACGCATTTGGCGTAGAAGGGATACCACTTGGCATGGTCCGGGGCCAATTCAAACCAGTGGGGATAAAAATGGGCCCCGATGAAGCCGTATTCCTTGACCGCTTTTTCGAGTTGGCGCACGCCGTCCATGCCCTCTGTGGCGTCCAGGCCCGCGAGGCCCGAAAAGCGGTCTGGATAGCGGTTCACGGCCTCGGCCACCATGGCGTAAGGGGTGTGGTAGCTGGCCTTGTGCATGATGGGGCCGACTTTGGCGGCGATGAGAAAAGACCTCTCTATGCCCGCTGCGTCCATACGACGCAGTATCTCCTCATGGCTCACCCCTTTCAGGTCTTGCGTGGTGACTTTCATCTTGCCACCGTAAAACGCGTCGCGATTGGGCCGTATGGCCAGCATCTCTGGCGTCCACAGGTTGACCACTGCATCGATGGCCTGAATTTCGTAATTTTTCATGGAGGTCAGTTGGTTTGGCCACACGGTCGATCCGTGCGGCCATCAATCAAAAGGCGGGGGTGCTTGAACTATCAGCTTGGCGCACCGTACAAATTTATTCCTTGATGTTTGCCACTTTGATTGCATTGACCCATCTGACCAATTCAGCCTTGATGTATTCGCCAAAGGCCTCAGGCGTTGTGGGCGAGGACTCCATGCCACCATCACGCAAGCGCGTTGACATTTCGGGGGTGCGCAAAATCGCGGTCACTTCAGCGTTAAGCCGCCGAATTACTTCCGGTGGGGTATTGGCTGGGGCCATCAAGCCATACCAGCCACTGATTTCAAACCCTGGCAGCATTTCGGCCACAGCGGGCACATCGGGCAAGACGCTGGAGCGTTTGGCGGTGCTCACAGCCAAAGCACGCATGCGGCCATCCTGAATCAATCCCTGCGCGCCGCTGAGGGTCACGAAACCGGTGGTCAATGACCCGCCCAGAATGTCGGTCTGGATGGTGGCTGAGCCTTTGTAGGGCACATGCAGCATGTCTGTTTTGGACATGTGACCGAGCAATGAGCCCGCCAAGTGGGTATTGCTGCCGATGCCGACCGAGCCGTAGCTGACTTTGCCTGGGTTGGCGCGGGCATAAGCGATGAACTCGGCCAGGTTTTTGGCCGGGAAATCACTTCTCACCACCAGCACCGCAGGCCCTGAGGAAATCAAGGTGATGGGGGAAAAGTCCTTGATGGGGTCGTAAGGCAATTTCTGCGGCAAGGAGGGGCTGATGGCAATGGGGTTCACATGCGCGAAAAACAGCGTGTGTCCATCAGGTGTGGCTTTGGCCACGGCAGCAGCACCAATTGTCCCGGTGGCACCTGCCCTGTTTTCCACGATGACCGCTTGCCCTAGTCGCGCGGAAAGCTGCTGCGCAATGGGGCGGATGATGGCATCCGAAGGCCCGCCTGCCGCCCAAGGGTTCACGATGGTGATGTTTTTGGTCGGGTAAGGGTCGGCAGCCACGGCCAGACCCGCAACAAGCGCGGCAAGTCCCAGGCCGATTTGGCGCAGCAGTGACCTGTGTTGTGGCAGTGAAAAAATCATAGGAGCTCTTTCTGTCAAAGTGAGTTGAAGGGGGTTTGCTGATTCTTGAGCCTGTGTATGATTCACTCTGTGAATCAATGAATTGAATCGTGAAATAATTATGAAAGTCAATTCTCCCAGTGTCAAGGACATGCAGGACTTCGCCGCCACAGAGCCTGATAAGGAGGGCGTTGAAGCCAGAGACCCCCTTTTTGTCACGGCTTTGGCCAGGGGGCTCGACATCCTTCGGTGTTTTACGCCTGACCGTGAAGACTTGGGCAGCCGTGAGATAGCCAGGCTGACAGGCTTACCGCAGCCGACTGTTTGGCGTCTTTGTCATACGCTCTTGAAGCTCGGCTATTTGGTGCCAGGCATTACCCCGAATAGGATGCGTGTGGGCGCAGGGGTGTTGTTGCTGGGGCACGCGGCCATCACCCGCACCGGATTGAGTGCGTTTGCTCTGCCGCTCATGCGTCTGGTTGCGGAGCGGCACAAAATATCTGTCACTCTGGCAGAGCGCAACGCAACGGATATGTTAATCCTGCAGCGCATAGAAGCGCCCAGCATTCTGAGTTTGAATTTGCATGTCGGGACCCGCCTGGATCTTGGCCTTTCATCACTGGGTTGGGCCTACCTGTGTGCGGTGGATGAGCAGACGCGAGAAGCCGCATTGAAGCAACTGAAAAAACGAGACCCGGTTGAATTTCCACGGGTTCTTGTGGATTTATCGCGCGTCATGCAAGAGTATGAAAAGTGGGGAGCGGTTTTCAATCTGGGTCGATCGCATTTGGATGTCCATGCCGTGGGGGTGCCTGTGGTGTCACCGGACGGCAAAAAAGTGATGGCATTGACAAGTGGGGGCTCCAAGAGTTCCGTAACGCGGGAAAAGCTGCTCAATGAGGTTGCGCCCACACTCAAGGAGCTGGCTTTGAGCTTGTCGCCCATGCTTCGATGAGCGTGAGTTGCCCAAAGTCGGGTGTGCGGCAGGAAATTGCATCCGCAGAAGCCGTGCCAACAGCGGATGCCAACGAGCGGTTGGTTGGTCGGGTTGAGAGCATTCGTGCATCCGCTTCTTAGCGACCGAACCTATTGGGGTACCAGACCAAACTGAACCACAAAACTCAGGGTCAACACCTTAACAAGACCATTTTTGTAGCATTTCTTGCTTGAAATCGCCTGCACGTCGTGTGCGGTTGAACTGGTCGACCCTTTCTGGAATCAGCTGGTGCCGTTTGTGCCGCAGCCAAAGCCTCTAAGCCGCAGGCAATGCAACGATAGATCGGGGACGGATAATTCGCAGATGACCACCAAAATCAAGCTGTACCTGGACCTGATTCGCTGGAACCGACCTGCCGGCTGGCTGTTGTTGTTGTGGCCGACTTTGTCGGCCTTGTGGGTGGCTGCTGGTGGCTTTCCGGGTTGGCATTTGGTGGCGGTGTTCTCGCTGGGCACCATCCTCATGCGCAGCGCCGGGTGCTGCGTCAACGATGTGGCCGATCGCGAATTTGACAAGCATGTCAAACGCACGGCCTCACGCCCAGTGACCAGTGGGCGTCTGAGCGTTAAGGAGGCGTTGGTTTTGGGTGTGGCGCTGGCGCTGCTGGCCTTTGTGCTGGTGCTCAGCACCAACCGCGTAACCGTGGCCTGGTCGTTTGCCGCTTTGGCGGTGACCGTGGTTTATCCCTACGCCAAACGCTTTGTGTCCATGCCACAGGCGGTGTTGGGGGTGGCCTTCAGTTTTGGGATTCCGATGGCTTTTGCAGCGGTCCAAAGCGCAGTGCCGCCATTGGCTTGGGGTTTGCTTTTGGGCAATTTGTTTTGGGTGCTGGCCTACGACACCGAATACGCGATGGTGGACCGTGATGACGATTTGAAAATCGGCATGAAAACTTCGGCCATCACTTTGGGCCGATGGGATGTGGCCGCGATCGCGGGTTTCTATGCGGCCTTTTTGGCCTTGTGGGCGCTGTTGATGGACGTGCCCGAACGCGGCGCTTGGCTTTGGGCGGGCTTGGCGGCTGCGGCCGCGCAGGCGATGTGGCATGTGTGGCTGATCAGGGACCGCAGCCGCGAGGGTTGCTTCAAGGCCTTTAGGCTGAACCACTGGGTGGGGTTCAGCGTGTTTGCGGGCTTGGTCTTGTCTTACACCTGATGTCCAGCGCTACGGGCAGGGATTGTTGACCTACGTTCAGGCCTTGCCAAATTCATCACCCAATTCGCGGGCGCGTTGCTCAGCCGCCTGCATGGCGCTCACAAAAGCTGGCTTGATGCCGGCTGCTTCCATCGCGCTGATGGCTGCATAGGTGGTGCCGCCTTTCGAGGTGACCCGCTGGCGCAGCACCTCGGGCGATTCGTTAGACGCCGCCGCCAAGGAAGATGCGCCCGAAAACGTGGCCACCGCCAGTTGATAGGCCTGCGCGGCGCTCAGGCCCATGCCCACGCCTGCTTCGGTCATGGCTTCGAGGAAGAAAAACACATAGGCAGGGCCCGAGCCCGACAAGGCGGTCACCGCGTCCAGCAAAGATTCCTGCTGCACCCACAGGTATTGCCCGGTCGTGCCAATGACTTGCTCCACCAGTTGCTGGTCGGTTGAAGTGACCGATGGGCAGGCAAACAAGCCCGTGATGCCCTGGCCCACCAGTGCGGGGGTGTTGGGCATGCAGCGCACCACCCGATCTGTGCCGACCCAGCGGGAAATGCTGTCGGTGCGGATGCCCGCCGCAACCGAAAGGTGCAGCGCGCCTTGCGTGTGGGGCATGACCGGGGTGGCGGCTTCGCTGAAGATTTGCGGCTTGACCGCCCAGACCACCAAGTCAGCCCGCGCCAAGGCAGGGCCTGCTGCGGGCAGTGCGGTGATGCCAAAGTCCTTGAGCAGTTTGTCGGCGGCGTCGGCAAAGGGTTCAACCACGGTGAATTGATCGGGCAGCATGCCTTGACGGATCAGGCCACCCATGATGGCGCTGGCCATGTTGCCGCCGCCAATAAAGGCCATGTGTTGCGCAAAAGAAGTCATGGTGTCAGTCTCTCAGGTGTCTTGGTTGAAAGGTCAATCGGGGAATTGTCGCTGTTTGTCCGAGCGGCTTTGCGCTAATCTTGTGCGCATGGATTACATGCTTTCAATTGACCAAGGCACCACCAGCTCACGGGCGGTGGTGTTTGACCATGGTGGCCGGGTGGTGGCCATGGCACAGCGCGAATTCACCCAGTATTTCCCGCAGCCGGGGTGGGTTGAGCACAATGCCCATGAAGTTTGGCAAACCCAGTTGGCTGTCCTGCGCGAGGTGCTGGTGTATGCGGGCATCACGGCCCGCCAGGTGCGCGCCCTGGGCATCACCAACCAGCGAGAAACCACCGTGCTGTGGGATCGCCAAACGGGTGAGCCAGTGGCCCCGGCCATCGTCTGGCAAGACCGGCGCACCAGCGGGTTTTGCGATGCCCTGCGCGCAGCAGGCCACGCCCCGGGTATCGCTGCCAAAACCGGCTTGGTACTGGATTCTTATTTTTCGGGCACCAAGCTGGCGTGGTTGCTGGACCATGTTCCGGGGGCCCGATTGCGGGCCGAGCGGGGCGAGTTGGCCTTCGGCACCGTAGACAGCTGGTTGCTGTGGCAGTTGACGGGCGGACGGCTGCACGCCACAGAGCCCAGCAATGCCTCTCGTACGCTGCTTTTCAACCTGAAAACCGGCACTTGGGACGATGACATGCTGGCACTGCTGAACATTCCGCACGCTGTGTTGCCACAGATATTGCCCTCATGCGGCCAAGTGGCCTTGACCGATGTCCAATGGCTGGGGGCCAGTGTGCCAATTGCAGGTTGGGCGGGAGACCAGCAAGCGGCCCTGTTTGGCCAGGCTTGCTTTGCGCCCGGTATGGCCAAAAATACCTATGGCACGGGCTGCTTCATGCTGATGAACACGGGCGATCAGCCTGTGGCAAGCCAAAACCAATTGCTCAGCACCGTGGCCTGGCAAGGCCCAGGCACTGCGCAACGGCCCTTGGCCTATGCTTTAGAAGGTTCGGTGTTCATGGCTGGGGCCACGGTTCAGTGGTTGCGCGACGGATTGCAGATCATCGACAACGCGGCCCAAGTTGAAGCCCTGGCAGCCAGCGTGCCTGACACGGGAGATGTCTTTTTGGTCCCCGCTTTTGTCGGATTGGGCGCGCCCGATTGGGATGGCCAGGCCCGAGGCGCCTTGGTGGGCATGACGCGTGGCACGGGCCGGGCCCATATCGCCAGGGCCGCTTTGGAGGCCATTGCCTTGCAGACGGCCGATGTCTTTCTTGCCATGAGTGCTGACAGCGGATTGGCGCTGACCGAACTGAGGGTGGATGGCGGTGCCAGTAAAAACGACTTGCTGATGCAAATTCAGGCGAATGTGCTGGGCGTGCCAGTGGTGCGTAGCCGAATCAGTGAAACCACAGCACTTGGGGCGGCCTATCTGGCGGGGCTGGCCACAGGCTATTGGTCGGGAGCAGACGAACTGTCGGCGCAATGGCAAGAGGAGAGGCGTTTCTTGCCGCAATGGAAGGAATCTCAAAGAAGGGCCCATACGCAGCGTTGGCGAGAAGCCGTGGCACGCTCACGGTCGTGGGCTCAAAACTGAAGCCTGAGTATTCTGCAAGGCGCAGCCTGGCGGTCCAACACCAAAAACTCTGGCGTTGAAGCAGGAAAATTTCGGAAACATGTTGCACACGACCTTTTTTCTGGCATAATAGTGGGCTTCGCCTTGCAAAAGGCGTGGTTATCTGCCCAAACAGAAGCTCAGCAAGTGGTTTGCCGGGTGTATGACGGGTCCAAGACTGATTCCTGCAGGTTGGCTTTTCGGCTTGCTTGCAAGGAATACAAGTTGGGAACAAAGAAATGATCCAGACAGAATCTCGGTTGGATGTGGCCGACAACACCGGCGCCAAGTCCGTGCTGTGCATCAAGGTGCTCGGCGGGTCCAAGCGTCGCTATGCAAGTGTTGGCGACATCATCAAAGTGAGCATCAAAGAAGCCGCTCCACGTGGTCGCGTCAAAAAAGGCGAGATTTACAGTGCTGTGGTGGTTCGCACTGCCAAAGGCATCCGCCGTGGCGATGGCTCCCTCATCAAATTCGATGGCAATGCTGCTGTGTTGCTGAATGCCAAGTTGGAGCCTATCGGCACCCGCATCTTCGGCCCGGTTACGCGTGAACTGCGTACCGAGAAGTTCATGAAGATCGTGTCCTTGGCTCCTGAAGTACTGTAAGGACGCGCCATGAACAAGATTCGCACAGGCGATGAAATCATCGTCATCACAGGTCGGGACAAGGGTAAGCGGGGCAAAGTGACTGCCCGCGCAACCGATTCCCATGTGTTGATAGACGGTATCAATATCGTTAAAAAGCACGCCAAGCCAAACCCCATGAAGGGCACAACTGGCGGCATCATCGAAAAGGCCATGCCGATTCACCAATCCAATGTGGCCATTTTCAATGCCGCAACGGGTAAGGCAGATCGCGTGGGCGTCAAATTGCAGGCTGACGGCAAACGCGTACGTGTTTACAAGTCCAGCGGCGAAGAAATCAAGGTGGCATGAGCATGGCACGTTTGCAACAACTCTTCCGCGAAAAAATCGCAGCTGACTTGATCGCCAAATTTGGCTACACGTCGCCCATGCAGGTTCCTCGCATCACCAAGATCACCTTGAATATGGGTGTGTCTGAAGCGGTGGCTGACAAGAAAGTCATGGACCACGCTGTGAGCGACTTGACCAAGATCGCGGGCCAGAAGCCTGTGGTGACCAAGGCCAAGAAAGCCATTGCCGGCTTTAAGATTCGCGAAATGCAGCCGATTGGTTGCATGGTCACTCTACGCGGCGTTCAGATGTATGAATTCCTGGACCGTTTCGTGACCGTGGCGCTGCCCCGAGTCCGTGACTTCCGCGGTATTTCCGGTCGTGCGTTCGATGGTCGTGGTAACTACAACATCGGCGTCAAAGAACAGATCATTTTCCCTGAGATTGAGTACGACAAGGTCGATGCCTTGCGCGGTCTCAACATCAGCATCACCACCACGGCCAAGTCTGACGAAGAGTGCAAAGCACTTTTGACAGCTTTCCGCTTCCCCTTCAAGAACTGAGGTGTCACGTGGCTAAAGTAGCTTTGATCGAGCGCGAGCTCAAGCGTGAAAAACTGGCGGCCAAATTCGCAAAAAAATATGCGGAATTGAAAGCCATCGCCAACGATGCCAAGCGCAGCGATGAAGAGCGTGCAGCTGCCCGTCTGGGTTTGCAAAAGCTCCCGCGCAACGCCAACCCGACCCGCCAACGCAACCGCTGTGAAATCACCGGTCGCCCACGTGGTACGTTCCGTCAATTTGGTCTGGGTCGCGCCAAGATCCGTGAAATGGCCTTTGCCGGCCATATCCCGGGCGTGACCAAGGCCAGCTGGTAATCGGCAGGAGATAACAACATGAGCATGAGTGATCCTATTGCCGATCTGTTGACCCGCATCCGCAACGCACAAATGGTGGCAAAAGCCGCCGTGATGGTGCCTTCTTCCAAAGTGAAGGTGGCCATTGCCCAAGTGCTTAAAGATGAAGGCTACATTGATGGCTTCCAAGTCAAAACCGAAGATGGCAAAGCCACCCTCGAAATCGCCCTGAAGTACTACGCTGGCCGTCCGGTTATCGAATGTATTGAACGCGTGAGCCGCCCCGGCCTGCGTGTTTACAAGGGTCGTGATGCTATTCCTCAAGTCCAAAACGGCTTGGGCGTGGCCATCGTCACCACCCCCCAAGGCGTGATGACCGATCGCAAAGCACGTGCAGCCGGTGTCGGCGGCGAAGTGCTGTGCTACGTCGCTTAAAGGGAGAAAAAGAATGTCCCGCGTAGGAAAAATGCCTGTGACCATCCCCGCTGGTGTGGATGTGTCAGTTAAACAAGATCAGATCAGTGTCAAGGGTTCGGGTGGTCAATTGGCCATCGCTTCCAACATGCTGGTGACTGTGACCAACGAAGGTGGCAAATTGAGTTTTGCCCCAGCCAATGAGTCACGCGAAGCCAATGCCATGAGTGGCACCATGCGTCAGCTGGTGAACAACATGGTGAATGGCGTGACCAAGGGCTTCGAGAAGAAGTTGAACCTGGTCGGCGTGGGTTACAAGGCGGCAGCATCCGGTGCCAAATTGAACCTGGCTGTTGGTTATTCACACCCGGTCAACATCGACATGCCTGCTGGCATCACGGTGGCCACCCCAACCGCGACTGAAATCGTGATCAAGGGTGCTGACCGTCAACGTGTTGGCCAAATTGCTGCTGAGATCCGTGCTGTTCGTCCTCCTGAGCCCTACAAAGGCAAGGGCATCCGTTATTCGGATGAGAAGATCACGATCAAAGAGACCAAGAAGAAATAAGGAGCTGCACCATGTTGACCAAGAAAGAGCAGCGTCTGCGTCGTGCACGCCAAACACGCATCCGCATTGCACAGCAAGGCGTGGCCCGTTTGAGCGTGAGCCGCACCAACTTGCACATCTACGCCAGCGTTATTTCTGGATGTGGAACCAAAGTGTTGGCCAGCGCCTCCACCGCCGAAGCCGAAGTGCGTTCGGCATTGGGTGCAGCAGGCAAAGGTGGCAATGCCGCCGCAGCCACCGTCATTGGCAAGCGCATTGCTGAAAAAGCAATAGCTGCTGGCGTTGAGAAGGTCGCGTTCGACCGCGCAGGTTTCGCTTACCACGGTCGTGTTAAGGCTTTGGCCGAAGCAGCCCGTGAAGCAGGTCTGCAGTTCTAAACGGATCGGAGTAAAAAATGGCTAAATTTACAGCAAAACCGCAGAGCGACGGTCCCGAAGACGGTCTGCGTGAAAAGATGATCGCGGTGAACCGCGTGACCAAAGTGGTGAAGGGCGGCCGTATCCTCGGTTTCGCAGCGTTGACTGTGGTCGGTGACGGCGATGGCAAGGTGGGCATGGGCAAGGGCAAATCGAAAGAAGTGCCAGCAGCCGTGCAAAAAGCGATGGAAGAAGCCCGTCGCAACCTGGCCAAAGTGCACCTCAAAAACGGCACGATTCACCACGCAGTGTTTGGTCATCACGGCGCTGCCCATGTGATGATGGCACCAGCACCCAAAGGTACTGGCATCATCGCTGGCGGTCCTATGCGAGCTGTGTTTGAAGTGGTGGGCATCACGGACATCGTGGCCAAGAGCCACGGTTCATCCAACCCCTACAACATGGTTCGTGCCACATTGGACGCCTTGTCCAACTGCACAACAGCCTCCAACGTGGCTGCCAAGCGTGGCAAGTCCGTTGAAGAGCTGTTCGGCTGAACCGGAGATCGAACATGACGACACAATCAACCGTGAAAGTCCAATTGGTTCGTAGCCCAATTGGCACCAAAGTTTCGCACCGCGCCACTGTCCGTGGCTTGGGTCTGCGCAAGCTCAACTCCGTGAGTGAGCTGCAGGATACGCCCGCAGTGCGCGGCATGATCAACAAGATCAGCTATCTGGTCAAAGTTCTCTAAGAGGCTGATGATGGAACTTAATAGCATCAAGCCTGCAGAAGGCTCCAAGCACGCACCACGCCGAGTTGGCCGTGGTATTGGCTCCGGTCTGGGTAAAACAGCAGGCCGTGGTCACAAAGGTCAGAAATCCCGTTCGGGTGGTTACCACAAAGTCGGTTTCGAAGGCGGCCAGATGCCTTTGCAGCGCCGTTTGCCCAAACGCGGCTTCAAATCACATTTGCTGAAGTACAACGCAGAAATAACACTGACCACCTTGTCCCGTTTGGACTTGGCTGAAGTAGATGTTTTGACACTGAAGCAAGCCGGTCTTGTTTCACAAATGGCCAAAGTGGTCAAAGTGATCAACACGGGTGAGTTGACCAAGGCTGTCAAGTTGACTGGCATCGGTGCAACTGCAGGTGCAAAGGCAGCCATTGAAGCTGCCGGTGGCACCGTGGCCTGAAACTTGATGGACGAGACACAACGTGGCAACCAACGCTAATCAAACAGCCAAAGCAGGCAAGTACGGTGACTTGCGTCGTCGACTGGTCTTCCTGTTGTTGGCGTTGGTGGTCTACCGCATTGGGGCGCACATTCCTGTGCCCGGCATCGATCCTGACCAACTCAAGCAGTTGTTTAACGGTCAACAGGGCGGCATCCTGAGCTTGTTCAACATGTTCTCAGGCGGTGCTTTGTCTCGCTTCACCATCTTTGCTTTGGGCATCATGCCCTACATCTCTGCTTCCATTGTGATGCAGCTGATGACTTACGTGGTCCCCATGTTTGAGCAAATGAAGAAGGAAGGCGAATCGGGTCGTCGAAAGATTACACAGTACACACGTTTCGGTGCTTTGGGCTTGGCACTGTTCCAGTCTTTCGGTATTGCCGTTGCGTTAGAAGCATCTGCTGGTTTGGTGATCAATCCCGGAATGGGCTTTCGTATGACGGCTGTGGTCAGTTTGACTGCCGGAGCGATGTTCTTGATGTGGTTGGGTGAGCAGATCACAGAGCGTGGTCTGGGCAACGGTATCTCGATTCTCATCTTTGCAGGCATTGCTGCAGGATTGCCTAGCGCACTGGGTGGTTTGTTCGAGCTGGTGCGTACCGGTGCGATGAATCCGCTGATCTCGGTGTTGATCATCGTGTTAGTGGGTTTGGTCACTTACTTCGTGGTATTTGTCGAGCGCGGCCAACGCAAGATACTTGTGAATTACGCACGCCGCCAGGTGGGCAACAAGGTCTACGGTGGTCAATCTTCACACTTGCCACTCAAGTTGAACATGGCTGGTGTGATTCCCCCGATCTTTGCTTCTTCTATCATTCTTTTGCCTGCCACACTGATTGGCTGGTTCAGTTCCGGTACATCTGAAAGCAGTGTGGTTCGGTTCTTCAAGGATGTGGCCAGCGCATTGGCGCCAGGCCAGCCGATTTACGTGATGTTTTACGCTGCAGCCATCATTTTCTTCTGCTTCTTTTACACAGCGTTGGTTTTCAACAGCCGTGAAACAGCCGATAACCTGAAGAAAAGTGGCGCCTTCATTCCTGGCATTCGCCCGGGTGACCAAACAGCCAAATACATCGACAAGATCTTGTTACGTTTGACCGCAGTCGGCGCCGCTTACATCACTTTCGTGTGTTTGCTGCCTGAATTTTTGATTCTGAAATACAATGTTCCGTTTTACTTTGGCGGCACTTCTCTGCTGATCATTGTGGTCGTGACCATGGATTTCATGGCTCAAGTACAAAACTACTTGATGTCACAACAGTACGATTCGCTTCTGAAAAAGGCGAGCTTCAAGTCCTGACTGGCTTGTTGAAAGTTTGGTAATGAACCCTGAGCTGTGGCGAGGGGCCATATTTTTCACCTGGTCTGAGAAGTCTGGGTATCGATGAGTTTTAGGAGAGAACCATGAGAGTTTCTGCTTCGGTGAAAAAAATTTGCCGTAACTGCAAAGTCATCCGCCGTAAAGGCGTTGTTCGTGTGATCTGCACCGATCCACGTCACAAGCAGCGTCAAGGCTGATTGAATTAGTTTTAGAGGACGAAAATGGCACGTATCGCTGGCATCAACATTCCGCCGCACAAACATGCTGAAATTGGCTTGACCGCCATTTTCGGTATTGGTCGCACCCGCGCTCGACAAATTTGCGAGGCCTCCGGCATCGCTTATTCGAAGAAGATCAAGGACCTGACCGACGCAGACTTGGAAAAAATTCGCGACCAGATCGCAGTGTTCACCATTGAAGGTGACTTGCGCCGCGAAACCACCATGAACATCAAGCGTTTGATGGACATTGGTTGCTACCGTGGTTTCCGCCACCGTCGCGGTTTGCCCATGCGCGGTCAGCGCACACGTACCAACGCACGTACTCGCAAGGGTCCGCGCAAAGGTGCTGCGGCGCTGAAAAAATAAGCAGAATTGAGAGACCACCATGGCAAAAGCACAATCCAACAGCGCCGCACAACGTGTCCGCAAAAAAGTCCGCAAGAACATTGCTGATGGTATTGCTCACGTGCACGCTTCGTTCAACAACACCATCATCACGATCACCGATCGCCAGGGCAACGCCTTGTCGTGGGCTTCATCGGGTGGTCAGGGTTTCAAGGGTTCGCGCAAATCGACACCTTTTGCAGCTCAGGTCGCCTCTGAAGTGGCTGGCCGTGCTGCGCAAGAACAAGGCATTAAAAACCTAGACGTCGAGATCAAGGGCCCCGGTCCTGGTCGCGAATCCTCGGTTCGTGCCTTGGGTGCATTGGGCATCCGCATCACGTCGATTGCCGATGTGACACCGGTTCCCCATAACGGCTGCCGCCCTCAAAAGCGCCGCCGTATCTAACTTCAAACCAAGCCCACCGCCAGGCCATGCTTGCATCGCCTGGCTCCCGCATTTGTTGATGCGGCAGCTGCATAAAGGAAAATCAAGTGGCACGCTACCTCGGCCCCAAGGCCAAACTTTCCCGCCGTGAAGGCACCGACCTGTTCCTCAAGAGCGCACGTCGCTCCATTGCGGACAAGTGTAAATTTGACTCCAAGCCAGGCCAACACGGGCGCACTTCTGGCCAGCGCACGTCGGACTATGGTCTGCAATTGCGTGAAAAGCAAAAAGTCAAACGCATGTACGGTGTGCTCGAAAAGCAGTTTCGCCGCTACTTTGCCGAAGCTGACCGCCGTAAGGGCAATACAGGCTCCAACCTGCTCGCCTTGCTCGAGTGCCGTCTGGACAACGTGGTTTACCGTATGGGCTTCGGATCGACACGTGCAGAAGCCCGTCAAATGGTTTCTCACAAAGCCATTACCGTGAACGGCCAATCTGTGAACATCCCTTCTTTCCTGGTCAAGGCCGGTGATGTGGTGGCTGTTCGTGAAAAATCCAAAAAGCAAAATCGTGTGGTTGAGGCGCTGCAATTGGCCGCTCAAGTTGGCATGCCTGCATGGGTCGAAGTGAATGCTGATAAAGCAGAAGGCACCTTCAAGAAAGTGCCTGACCGCGACGAATTTGGTGCCGACATCAACGAATCGTTGATCGTCGAACTGTATTCACGTTAATACGTTGTTTCAATCGTTCCCGACGCACAAGGCATTGTGGGTCGGGTGCTTCATCAGCCTTACCGGTGTAACGAACCGAGGGTATTGAGAGGAAGTCTGAATGCAAACCAATCTGTTGAAACCCAAAGCTATCCAGGTCGAACAACTGGCTACCAACCGTGCCAAAGTCACGTTGGAGCCTTTTGAGCGCGGCTACGGCCACACCTTGGGCAATGCGCTGCGCCGTGTTTTGCTTTCTTCCATGGTCGGTTATTCCGCCACTGAAGTGACCATTGCCGGTGTCGTGCACGAATACTCATCCATCGATGGTGTGCAGCAAGATGTTGTGAACATCCTGTTGAACCTCAAAGGTGTCGTGTTCAAACTGCACAACCGCGATGAAGTCACGCTCAGCTTGCGAAAAGATGGTGAAGGTCCGGTAACGGCTGCCGACATCCAGACACCGCATGATGTTGAAATCATCAACCCTGATCACGTCATTGCAAATCTGTCACAAGGTGGTAAGTTGGACATGCAGATCAAGGTCGAAAAAGGCCGTGGTTATGTGCCCGGCAGCATGCGCCGCTATGCTGACGAACCGACCAAAGCATTGGGCCGTATCGTGCTCGACGCGTCGTTCTCGCCCGTCAAGCGTGTGAGCTACACCGTTGAAAGCGCACGTGTGGAGCAACGCACCGATCTGGACAAGTTGGTCATTGAAATCGAAACCAACGGTGCCATCTCAGCCGAAGACGCTGTGCGTGCATCTTCCAAGATCTTGGTAGAGCAGCTGGCAGTGTTTGCACAACTGGAAGGCAGTGAGCTGTCCGCCTTTGATGCACCTGCTGTGCGTGGTGGTGCAGGCAGTTTCGATCCGATCCTGTTGCGCCCTGTGGACGAACTCGAACTCACCGTTCGCTCGGCCAATTGCCTCAAAGCAGAAAACATTTATTACATCGGCGACCTGATTCAGCGTACCGAGAACGAGTTGCTTAAGACCCCTAACCTGGGTCGAAAGTCACTCAACGAAATCAAGGAAGTTCTGGCTTCACGTGGTTTGACTTTGGGTATGAAGCTCGAAGCCTGGCCACCAGCAGGTCTGGAAAAGCGATAATTTGAAGTTCCCGGTTAACTCCGGGGTGTGCACGGGCAGTACCTGATACGGCTGCCTGTTTAATAAAGAAAGGTAAGCACCATGCGCCACGGACACGGCCTCCGTAAATTGAACCGCACCAGCGAGCACCGCCTCGCCATGCTGCGCAACATGATGAATTCGCTCATCGAGCACGAAGTTATCAAAACGACACTCCCTAAAGCCAAAGAGCTGCGTCGCGTCATTGAGCCGATGATCACTTTGGCCAAAGAAGACAGCTTGTCCAACAAACGCTTGGCTTTTAACCGCCTTCGTGACCGTGACAGCGTCGTCAAATTGTTTGCCGATTTGGGCCCACGTTTTGCCAAGCGTCCTGGTGGTTACACACGCATCCTGAAAATGGGATACCGCGTGGGTGACAATGCACCGATGGCCTTGGTTGAATTGGTCGATCGCGCTGCAACACCAGCTGATGCAGCAGCTGAGTAAGGTATAATTCTTAGATACCGCGGGGTGGAGCAGTCTGGTAGCTCGTTGGGCTCATAACCCAAAGGTCGTTGGTTCAAATCCGGCCCCCGCAACCAAATGTCAGCACAAGCTGCACATCTAAAAAAGCCCTCTTCGGAGGGTTTTTTTTATGGCCTCTAAATGACCAAGCATTCCAACCACAGCAATGGGTGCGCGCTCACACGCTCAGTCTTTCAAGCAAACCTTGCAGGGCTGCCTCGACAGTTTGCCTTCTGATGGACTGGCGATCGCCATCAAAGTACTTGAGTTCGGCAGACGTTTTACCGCCAATACACCAAGCAATCCAAACGGAGCCCACTGGTTTACCTGGGCTGCCTCCCGTTGGTCCTGCAACACCCGTCACAGCCACAGCAGCTGCAGCTTTGGAGCGGTACACAGCGCCCAGGGCCATGGCCAGTGCGACGGGTTCGCTGACAGCGCCGTTCAACTGAATCAACTCAGGCGAGACACCCAACATGTGCGCTTTCGCTTCGTTGGAATAGGACACAAACCCACGGTCAAACCAAGCACTTGAACCAGACAAATCGGTACATTCAGCCGAAATCAGCCCACCCGTGCAACTCTCGGCTGTTGCCAACATCCATTGCCGCGCAGTCAGTTGCAGGGCAACAAGCTCAACCAATTTTTGCATCACCAGATCCTCCACAAAGCAATCACCAGCAGGGTGCAAAAAGCGGCGACCAGGTCGTCCCAAAGGATGCCCCAGCCACCGCGCCAGCCAAAACCTTTGAACAATCGATCGGCCCAAGCGACAGGACCTGGTTTGACCGCATCAAAAAAACGGAACAACACAAAGGCGGCCAATTGAGTGGCAAAACCACTGGGGGCGAGCATAAAAAGGATAAGCCACATGGCCACGATTTCGTCCCAGACAATGGCGCCGGGGTCACTGATGCCCATGCGACGGGCGGTCACGGTGCAAGCCCACCAACCCATAAGGACAGCACACGCAATGATCAAAGCTTGGCTTGAAATGCTGAACTGTTGTTGAATCAGCAGCCAGGACGCCCATCCCCACAAACTGCCCACTGTGCCGGGTGCTTTGGGCGAGAGTCCTGAGCCGAAACCCAGGGCGATGGCGTGTGCAGGGTGCGACAGCATGAAGGCTGCATTGGCACGCACGGGAGGATGCGGTGAATGGGTCAAGACGGCACTCATCAGGCAAAGTGGTCAAAAGAAAACAGCGCGCGGGTGACCGCTAGACCGTTCGCGTCGCGCAAAATCAAACCACATTCTGCGGTGATGCGTCCGATGCGCGTGACACGAGTGCCCGTCATCTCGGCGGCAAGCTGCACTTCTCGTGCTTTTGAAGGCGGGGCCGTAAAAACCAGCTCGTAATCGTCACCACCTGAAAAAACACAATTGAGGGCGAGATCTTCAGGGCAGTGCCACAGTGCGTTGGTTGCCATCAGACGCCTGGCAAGGGACACATCGATCTCGGCCCCTACATGGCTTGATCGGAGGATGTGTCCCAAGTCGCCAACCAAACCGTCGCTGATGTCGGCCATGGCGGTGGCCAGGCCACGCAAGGCTTGGCCAAGCGCTACGCGAGGAACCGGGCATTCCAATCGATGACGGGCAGCCAAAAAAACCGATTCGTGCAGGCTGATTGCGCCACGAAAAGCTTCGAGGGCCAAACGTGCATCGCCTAAAAATCCACTGACATACACATCGTCATCCACTTGGGCATGGCTACGCAAAATCACTTGCCCATGCGGCACATCGCCCATGACCGTGATGGCGATGTTCAGCGGACCCTGGGTGGTGTCTCCGCCAATCAGTTCGCAAGCATGGGCATCTGCCAGATCAAACAATCCTTGGGTAAAGCTGGACAGCCAATCTTCGTCAACCCGTGGCAATGAAAGGGACAGCAAAAAAGCCTGGGGTGTCGCACCACACGCAGCCAAGTCGCTCAAGTTAACGGCCAGTGACTTGTGGCCCAAATGAACGGGGTTGACCGTGCTCAAAAAATGGCGGCCTTCGACCAGCATGTCGGCTGACAAGGCCAACTGATGGCCCTCGCGCGGGGTCCAAACCGCACAATCATCACCCACGCCAACGTTGGCTTGGCGTGGTGGGCGCTTGAAAAAGCGTTCAATCAGGTCAAATTCACCCATGGCACAGAGCTTAACCGCAAGGCAAGCGGCAGGATCGAGACAGGATCAATGCAGCGTGCGTCCGGCGGATGAGCTGCCCGAGGCATCCAGCACAAACTTGGCAATGGGTGCATCAAAACGTTGGTCATCTTCAGAGACAAAAAAATAGCTGCCGTGCATGGTGCCGCTGGCAGCACGCAAACGGCAGCCGCTGGTGTACTGGAAAGCCTCACCGGGTCGCAGCAGCGGTTGTTGCCCTACCACCCCCAAACCCTTGACCTCGTCGATATGGCCCTTTTCGTCCTGGATGATCCAGTGCCGGGATATCAGCTGTACCGGGGTCTTGCCTGTGTTGGTCACCGTCACGGTGTATGTAAAAGCATAAACATCCTGCAAGGGGTTGCTTTGGTCGGCCACGTACTGGGGCGACACATCAATATGAACTTGGTGAGCAGACATTCATGCATGTTAACTGCGACAATTCGGGCATGACAAGTCGCTACAAAATTGCCCCTTCCATTCTCTCGGCTGATTTCTCATGTCTGGGTGCAGAAGTCAAAAGCGTCATCGATGCCGGTGCCGACTGGATCCATTTTGATGTGATGGACAACCATTACGTGCCCAATCTGACCTTTGGCCCCATGATTTGCCAAGCGCTCAAGCCGCATGCCAAAACGGCTGCTGGCGTAGCAGTGCCGATCGATGTGCACTTGATGATTTCGCCTGTCGATGCACTGGCCGCTTCTTTTGCCGAGGCGGGTGCCGACCTCATCAGCTTTCACCCGGATGCCAGCGCACATGTGCACCGCAGCATCCAGGCCATCAAGTCCAAGGGCGTCAAGGCCGGTCTGGTGTTCAACCCGGCCGAGCCTTTGGACGTGCTGGAGTGGACCATCGACGAAATCGACCTGATCCTCATCATGAGCGTCAACCCGGGCTTTGGTGGCCAAAGCTTCATCGATTCGGCCTTGCGCAAGGTGGAGCTGGCGCGTCAGTGGATCGAGCGCAGCGGCCGCGACATTCGCCTGGAAGTGGATGGGGGCATCAAGGCCGACAACATTCGCCGTGTGGCCGATGCCGGGGCAGACACCTTTGTGGCGGGCAGTGCCATTTTTGGCAAACCGGATTACAAAGCCGTGATCGACCAGATGCGCGTCGCTTTGTCCTGAAGCGAGGTCAGTCCCTATGCAAGATCTGAAGCAGATTGACGCGGTCATTTTTGACCTGGACGGCACCCTGGTACACACCTTGGGTGATTTTCAGGTGGCATTGCACCGCACCATGGCCGATCTGGACTTGCCGCCGATGCCTGACGCGCTCATCGCACAAACCATTGGCAAAGGCTCCGAGCACCTGATCCGCACCTTGCTGGCGCATCAAATCAACCGACCCGAGGTCAAAGGCGTGGGCCAGGCTTGCCAGGACCTGACGGTGGACGCTCTTTTTGAACGTGCATGGCAGCGCTACCAACACCACTATTTGACAATCAATGGGCAGTTTGCCGATGTCTACCCGGGCGCTTTGGACGCACTGGAGGCTTTGGCCGCGCAGGGCATGCCCATGGCTTGCCTGACCAACAAGCCCTTGGCCTTTGCCCAAGCCTTGCTGAAAGAAAAGTCACTGACACACTTCTTTGGCCCCGTGTTTGGTGGCGACAGTTTCGAGCGCAAAAAACCCGATCCCCTGCCCTTGCTCAAAACCTGTGAGGCACTGGGTACCAACGCCGCACGTACCTTGATGGTGGGGGATTCCAGCAATGACGCGCAGGCCGCTCACGCAGCGGGCTGCCCGGTGGTGCTGGTCACTTACGGCTACAACCACGGTCAGCGCGTGCAAGACACCCCTGCGGCTGCTTGGTTGGACACGCTGGCTGACTTGCCAGAGTGCATGAACGCCACGAGTCGATGAGCTCAGGCCAAGGTGGCCGCTGAACCAGTCAAAACGGGTCTCCGGGCTTTGCTACACTTGGCAGATCATGTTCATCATCCACAGCCACTCCAGCGCAGCCAGTCTGCCGAGCCATTCCCCTGCGGAAGGCCGGGGAGCCTGGCCCTGGCGTCGGCCAGCCTGACCCCATCGACTGTGCGGCTTGCCCGCCACCCGCGCCCGGCTTCATGCGCACCATGACCGGGCACTTGGATGAATGAAAAGCACCTCGCACGAGGTCGCTGAGCGCTGAGGAGGCGCTAGCCTGTGATCACCGAACTTGAATTTAAAAGCCTGGCCAGCCAAGGCTACAACCGCATTCCCCTCATGCTGGAGGCCTTTGCGGACCTGGAAACCCCCCTGTCGCTTTACCTGAAGCTGGCCCACACCAAGGACAACGGCAAATACAGCTTTTTGCTCGAATCGGTGGTGGGTGGCGAGCGTTTTGGGCGCTACAGTTTCATCGGTTTGCCCGCGCGCGCATTGCTGCGCGCCAGCGGTTTCGGGGCCGATGCCAAAACCGAAGTAGTGCGGGATGGCGTGGTCATCGAGACCGCGACGGGCAACCCGCTCGATTTCATCGAGCAATACCAAAAGCGTTTCAAGGTCGCCTTGCGCCCGGGCCTGCCCCGATTTTGTGGCGGCCTGGCGGGCTATTTTGGTTACGACGCGGTACGCTACATAGAGAAGAAACTCGAAAAATCCTGCCCGCCCGACACCTTGGGTACACCCGACATCTTGCTGCTGCAGTGCGAAGAACTGGCCGTGATCGACAACCTGTCGGGCAAGCTCTACCTCATCGTCTATGCCGACCCGGCCACGCCCGAGGCTTATGTGGGCGCGAAAAAACGCCTGCGCGACCTGAAAGAGCAACTCAAGTACTCGGTGAGCGCCCCGGTCATCAAACCCAGCCAGTCTTACCCGGCCGAGCGGGACTTTGCCAAGGCCGATTACATCGCAGCCGTTGAAAAAGCCAAGGAGCTGATCGCGGGTGGCGACTTCATGCAGGTGCAGGTGGGGCAACGCATCAAGAAACGCTACACCGAAAGCCCGCTGTCCTTGTACCGGGCGCTGCGCTCGCTCAACCCGAGCCCTTATATGTATTTCTACAACTTCGGCGACTTCCATGTGGTCGGTGCCAGCCCCGAAATTTTGGTACGCCAGGAACAAACCGAAGAGGGCGCCAAAGTCATCATCCGTCCGTTGGCGGGCACACGCCCACGCGGAACAACCCCGGAAAAAGACAAGGCTGCAGAACAGGAATTGATCAACGACCCCAAAGAGCGGGCCGAGCATGTGATGCTGATCGATCTGGCGCGCAACGACATTGGGCGCATCGCCCAAATTGGCTCGGTGAAAGTGACCGAAGCCTTTGTGGTGGAGCGCTACAGCCACGTCATGCACATCGTGAGCAACGTCGAAGGCCTGCTGAATGAGGGCATGAGCAACATGGACGTGCTCAAAGCCACCTTCCCGGCGGGCACTTTGACGGGTGCACCCAAGGTACATGCGATGGAGCTGATCGACCAGTTTGAGCCCGTCAAGCGCGGCATTTATGGTGGGGCGTGTGGCTACATCAGTTATGCGGGCGACATGGACGTGGCCATTGCGATTCGCACCGCCGTCATCAAGGACCAAACGCTGTATGTGCAAGCCGCTGCCGGGGTGGTGGCCGATTCGGTGCCCGAGATGGAGTGGCGCGAAACCGAGCACAAGGCGCGTGCCTTGCTGCGGGCCAGTGAATTGGTCGAAGAAGGCTTGGAGTGATCATGGCGAAAAAAATCAAACTCCTGATGGTCGACAACTACGACTCCTTCACCTTCAACATCGTGCAGTACTTGGGTGAACTGGGCGCAGAGGTCGAAGTCTTTCGCAACGACGAAATTACCCTGGAAGGCATTGCAGCGCGCCAACCTGATCGCTTGGTGATCTCGCCAGGCCCGTGTACGCCAGCCGAGGCGGGCATTTCGGTGGCTACCATTCAACACTTCGCGGGCAAGTTGCCCATTTTGGGCGTGTGCCTCGGGCACCAGAGCATTGGCGCGGCCTTTGGCGGCCAAATCGTTCGGGCGCAAGAGCTGATGCATGGCAAGACCAGCGTCATCACCACCACGCAAGCGGGGGTGTTCGCGGGCTTGCCGGACAAATTCACCGTCAACCGCTACCACTCTCTGGCCATTGAGCGGGCCACTTGCCCGCCTTGCCTGAAAGTCACCGCATGGACCGACGATGGTGAGATCATGGGCGTGCGCCACACCGAACTCGACATCGAGGGCGTGCAGTTTCACCCGGAATCCATCCTCACCGAGCATGGCCACGCCATGCTCAAGAACTTTCTGGAGCGGCCATGATTGATTTACGCAGCGACACCGTCACACAACCCACCGCAGCGATGCGCGAAGCCATGTTGAGTGCACCCTTGGGTGACGATGTGTTTGGCGACGACCCCACGGTCAATGCCTTGCAGGAACACATCGCACAGATCACCGGCAAAGAAGCTGCGCTCTTCATGCCTTCGGGCACGCAGAGCAACCTGTGCGCCCTGATGGCGCATTGCGAGCGGGGCGACGAGTACATCGTGGGCCAAAACGCCCACACTTACCGCTATGAAGGCGGTGGCGCGGCCGTGCTGGGCAGTATTCAGCCTCAGCCCCTGGCGCAAAACGCTTCGGGTGAAATGGCGCTGGCCGACATCGCCGCAGCCATCAAACCCATCGATTGCCACTTTGCCCGAACACGCTTGCTGGCGCTGGAAAACACCTGGAACGGTCACCCTATGTCGCAGGCCTATCTGGCGCAAGCCACAGGCTTGGCCCGGCAGCACGGCTTGGCCGTGCATCTGGACGGCGCACGGCTTTTTAATGCGGCCGTGGCACAGGCCGAAGGTGGATCGGTCACGGCCAGCGTGCGCCGCATTGTGGACCACTTCGACAGCGTCTCCGTGTGTTTCAGCAAGGGCTTGGGCTCGCCTGTGGGCTCGGCTTTTTGTGGCTCGCGTGAACTGATCGCCAAGGCACTGCGCTGGCGCAAGGTGCTGGGTGGTGGTTTGCGCCAGTCCGGCATTTTGGCCGCTGCGGCTTTGCACGCGCTGGACCACCATGTCGAACGCTTGGCCGATGACCATACGCTGGCGCAGCGGCTGGCTCAGGGCTTGCAAGGCGTGCCGGGCCTGAGTGTGCGTTCTGCGCAAACCAATATTGTGTTTGTGGATGTGGCCGATGGACGTGGCCCGGCCTTGCTCGAGGATCTGAAAGCTCAGGGCGTTTTGGCAACGGGCTTGATTGGATTGCGCTTTGTGACACACCTCGGGGTGGATGCTGCAGGTATCGACCACGCCATAGCCTGCATCCAGCGCTTTATGGCGAACACAGCTTCAAAGACAAGCCCGGCTTCCACCCGAGTAGGCGTTTACTGAAACCATGCCCGAAACGCAGCAAGTCCTGATGTTCATGATGGCCGGTGTGCTGCTCAACCTCACCCCCGGGCCAGACGTGCTCTACATCGTCAACCAGTCCTTGCGTGGCGGTGTGTGGCGTGGGTTCGTCGCCGCCTGGGGCATCACGGCGGGGTGTTTCGTGCATGTGGCTGCAGCCGCTTTGGGGCTGGGGGCCGTTTTGGCCACTTCGGCAGAGGCCTTCAACCTGGTCAAGTGGATCGGTGCCGCGTACCTAGTGTGGATGGGGGGGCGTCTGTTGTGGCGTACACGCCAAGTGGCTGGTGACGAAGTGGCCGCTCAGCCTTTGGTGGGCCAACCAAGCGATTCCCCTTCAATAGAAGCGAGCAGTTTGCTGGCCGTTTTCTTCGGGGCATTTGCCACCAATGCCTTGAACCCGAAAGTGGCGCTCTTTTTTCTGGCCTTTGTGCCGCAATTCATCCCAGCGCAAGCCCCCGACCCAGCCTGGTCTTTCGTGCTCTTGGGTTGCTTGTTCAATCTCAACAGTTTGCTGGCGTGCATGGGCTGGGCCTTGGCCGCCTCATGGCTGGCTCACCGGGCCCAAGGCATGCAGCGCGTCATGCACCAGATGGACCGGCTTGCCGGTTGGCTGTTTGTTGGCTTTGGTCTGAAGCTCGCTTTGACCGACGCGCCTTCGCATTGAATCTTTCTACGAAACCCATCATCCGAGAGGAAACCCACCATGCCCATCACCCCTCAGGAAGCGCTGCAACGCACCATCGAGCATCGCGAGATTTTTCACGACGAGATGCTACACCTCATGCGCATGATCATGAATGGCGAGCTGTCGCCCGTCATGACGGCTGCGCTCATCACGGGCCTGCGCGTGAAGAAGGAAACCATTGGCGAGATCACAGCTGCTGCGCAAGTGATGCGCGAATTCTCAACCAAAGTGCATGTGGCCGATCCAACGCACTTGGTGGACATTGTGGGCACGGGGGGTGATGGGGCCCACACTTTCAACATCTCGACCTGCGCCATGTTTGTGGCCGCTGCCGCTGGGGCCAAAACCGCCAAACACGGTGGGCGCAGCGTCAGCAGCAAATCGGGCAGCGCCGACGTGGTCGAAGCCCTGGGCGGCAACATCCATCTGTCACCCGAGCAGATCGCGCGTTCGATCGAAGAGGTGGGCATCGGCTTCATGTTCGCCCCCAACCACCACCCGGCCATGAAAAATGTGGCACCGGTGCGCAAGGAGCTGGGGGTGCGCACGATGTTCAACATCCTCGGGCCCTTGACCAACCCAGCCAGCGCGCCCAACATCTTGATGGGTGTGTTCCACTCCGACCTGGTGGGCATTCAGGTGCGTGCCCTGCAACGCTTGGGGGCAGAGCATGCGGTGGTGGTGTACGGGCGCGACGGCATGGACGAGATCAGCCTGGGCGCGGCCACCTTGGTGGGCGAGCTCAAAAACGGGCAGATCACCGAATACGAAATTCACCCTGAGGACTTTGGCTTGACCATGGCCAGCAACAGGGCCCTGAGAGTGGACACGCCCGAGGAGTCCATGGCCATGCTTCGCGGTGTGCTGGACAATCAGCTTGGCGCGGCACGCGACATCGTCATGATCAACGCGGGCGCAGCCTTGTACGCGGCCAATATAGCCAGCAGCATCGAAGATGGCCTGGCGCGTGCGCGTTTGGCCATCGAGTCGGGTGCGGCCAAAGCCAAGCTGGCACACTTTGTGGCCTTTGGTCAGAAGGCTTCTTGAGCCATTTCAAAAAACGGTGCCAACGAGCCCGTACAGAAAGAAAATCATGAGTGACATCCTGGACAAAATCGTAGCGGTCAAACGCGAAGAAGTGGCGGCGGCCGTGATGCAAAAATCGCTGGCCGTGGTACGCGCCGATGCCGAAAGCCGCGTGCTGACCCGTGACTTCGAAGGTGCGATGCGTGCCAAGATTGCCGCCGGCCAAGCTGCGGTGATCGCCGAAATCAAAAAAGCCAGCCCTTCAAAAGGTGTGCTGCGCGCCGACTTCATCCCGGCCGACATCGCCCAAAGCTATGCCGAGCACGGCGCAGCGTGCTTGTCTGTTTTAACGGACAAGCAGTTTTTTCAGGGCAGCGTGGATTTCCTGAAGCAAGCCCGTGCCAGCTGCGATCTGCCGGTGCTGCGCAAGGATTTCATGATCGACACTTATCAGGTGTACGAAGCCCGGGCCATGGGGGCTGACGCCATCTTGCTCATCGCCGCCTGTCTGGACGATGCCCAAATGGCCGAAATGGAAGCCGTGGCCCGCAGCCTGGACATGGCCGTGTTGGTGGAAGTTCACGACAAAGCCGAACTGGAACGCGCCCTGAAGTTAAAAACGCGCCTGGTCGGCATCAACAACCGTAACTTGAAAACCTTCGAAGTGTCCCTGCAGACCACCCTGGACATGTTGCCCGATGTACCGGCCGACCGTTTGTTGGTCACCGAAAGCGGTATTCAAACCCCGGAAGATGTCTTGCGGATGCGCGAGGCGAAAGTCAATGCATTTTTGGTGGGCGAAGCTTTCATGCGTTCGAGCGAGCCCGGCGAGGCGCTGTCCAAACTATTTGCCTAATGTCCCACATGCTGGTTCAGCAGAGTCTGGCGTTTAAAGACGAGGCCTTGGTGACCGATCGGTTGCTGAGCTGGCCCCCTGATCTGAAAAAACTGGATGAGGGGTGGCGGACGCAAGTGGTCGAGTTTTTGGCTTCGGCGGTCGGGCAAGCCTTGTCTGCACGCTTGACCGCTGACCTGAATTCAGGTTCCATCATTTATCCACCCGATCCTTTTCGGGCGCTGAGCTTGACCCCGCTGAGCCAGGTGCGTGTGGTGATTCTGGGTCAAGACCCTTACCACGGACCGGGTCAGGCAGAAGGATTGGCTTTTTCGGTGGCGTCTGGCGTGCGCTTGCCACCCAGTTTGCGCAATATTTTCAAGGAGTTACAGCAAAGTCTGGGTGTGACCATGCCCACAAACGGCTCACTGGTGCGCTGGGCAAGGCAAGGCGTCTTGCTGATGAACACTTGCTTGACAGTACAAGACGGGCAAGCGGCCAGCCATGCAAAGTGGGGTTGGGAGATTTTGAGCGATGAACTGGTCAAAACTGTGTCCCAAAGTTCTACGCCGGTGGTATTCATGTTGTGGGGTGCACAAGCTCAGGCCAAAAAGACGTTGATCGAACAAACCGCAAGCGCTGCCAAGCATTTGGTACTGTTGGCCAATCACCCCTCTCCCCTTTCGGCCTTGCGACGCCCTGTGCCTTTTTTGGGCTGCGATCATTTTGTTCAGGCCAATGCCTTTCTTGAGGAATACGGCGGAAAAGTCATCGACTGGTGAAAATTTTGTGGGCCGTCTTGCAGTAAGTCACAAAAAGATGGCATAATATAAGACTCGCTTCTGGAGGGGTGCCCGAGTGGCTAAAGGGGGCAGACTGTAAATCTGTTGGCTTATGCCTACACTGGTTCGAATCCAGTCTCCTCCACCAGCAAACTGGCTTAAGCCGGATTGAATTGAGCAATTGGAAATGGTTTCCAAGCATTGGCGCAGCATCCACTCGTGCGGCGCGATCAGTGCGGGAGTAGTTTAATGGTAGAACCTTAGCCTTCCAAGCTAATGACACGGGTTCGATTCCCGTTTCCCGCTCCATCGAACCGGTTGAGTCTGTCAGATGTTTTCGCCCTTGTGGCTCAGTGGTAGAGCACTCCCTTGGTAAGGGAGAGGTCGCGGGTCCGATTCCCGCCAAGGGCACCAGTTTTGGGGCGTACACCGTAAGTTGTGCGCCCTCTGTTTTGGTTGTTGACCGCTACTTTTCGGAGTCGAAGATATGGCAAAAGAAAAATTTGAACGGACCAAGCCCCACGTTAACGTGGGCACCATCGGTCACGTTGACCATGGCAAAACCACGTTGACGGCGGCCATCACGACCGTGTTGGCTGCCAAGTTCGGCGGTGCTGCCAAAGCGT
>Ga0247843_1000764_pt1 | contig 72586 bp, 72 predicted proteins | sample LaCruzMarch2017__FD_192420 | JGI IMG/M metagenome (GOLD analysis project Ga0247843, IMG submission 192420) | Freshwater microbial communities from meromictic Lake La Cruz, Castile-La Mancha, Spain - LaCruzMarch2017_8m | ecosystem: Environmental > Aquatic > Freshwater > Lake | place: Spain...
CGATAAAGCCTTTTGAAAAACCAGTTCGCCCTCAAGAAGCGGCCTAGGAGCCCGATCAGCAAAACAACCGGGGGTGACAAAATCCTTGGAGAATTAAGGTGACCGAATCGCTGGCGAATCTCAAAAATTCTTCACTTTAACCGTGCCTTAAACGGGCGCTACCGCTGGTTCTCCGTTGCGCAGAAGTCGGAAAGACCAGAGGGCGTTTTTTTACGGTGAGTGCAGATACCGAACACCGTTCGAATCCGCACACGCTGCCGGGGGCTATTGGCGGCGGGCTCACCAGGTTCATCGTTCATGCCTTTACTGAGTTTCGGGCTTGGCCCCACCCCGATGATTTCCGACGGAGCCACTGGCCGAACATCGCCGGCGACCACGGCGTCGCTCACTCCGATATAAAAGTGTGAGCGTTTCGTCTGCGAAAACTCGGAAAACATCGGCCCGGAGCGGTGATTGAACATCTTGAGGAAAAGCTGAGAACGAACGTGCTTCTGGCCGACAATCGACTTATTGATCGCCACGTTCACGTGCACGAGGTACCACACGAAAAGCAGCACGATTGGGATCAGCAGGATGAACTCCACCAGCGCCTGGCCGCCCTCAGTCGTGTTAATTATTTTTTGTTTAGCCGTAGAAGTGCGCATCAGCAGCCGTTGTCTTCGATGAAATCGGCATTGTCGCCGCGGTTGATGCCCGTGGTGGTCGACAGGCGATTCATCTCCTGGAAACACTCATCCACGCTGGGTTCCCGGCCAAGGAAAGCGTCCGACGTGAAGGGGATCATCCCCTTCCACGCAATTCCCTTGCCCCTGTTCTCGCCCTGCCCCGGCTTGATGAACTGGCCCTTTCCGTCGTCGGCCACCATCTTGGAAATGGGCATCAGGAACAGCTTCATGTTGAAGTTGTACTGAACCCCTTCTCCCCATGAATAAAGACGTGAACGCTCTTTGCCGATACTTTCGGGGTGTGTGCCCACCATTGCGCCGGGCACGGGCTCTGCTCCCGTTGCATCACGGTCGCCTCCCGGGCGGCTCGGAGACAGGAAAGGAAATGGATCCTTGCCTCCTGCTTTGAGCATCTGGCGAAGCACGGCACCCGCGCTCTCATACTGCTCACCCTTAGTGGCCCCCGCGGCCATGTAAGCGCGCGCGGCCATGAAGGTGGCGTAGTGAGCATAATGCCCCCAGGCGATCCCCCAGGAAACCTGTACGAAAAGGAAGATCAGCGTTGTGATCATCGAGAATACGATCACGAACTCCACGATCACCTGACCGGCATCGCGAGGTAGAGAATTGTTCTTTCGGATGAGATTCAGCTTTTGCAATCAGTCCCCCGTCGGCTGGAAAAGCCGGAATGTCTGGCCTTCATTGGGCCGGGAAATCTGGATATGGAGCCGGGGGTTTCCTTCGTCCCAGCCCTGGGCGCCGGGGTGCCCGTACTTATAGTTGTAAGTGATATGCCGAACGAGAGGCTCGGATACGTTTTTATAGAAAAAGTTGCTCTTCTTCATCAGCCCGAGCACGAGCAGCACCGCGCTCACGATCACCATTAGCACTAGCATGTATTCCACGATGCTCTGGCCGCATTGGTTGCGCAGCAGTGAATGGCTTTTTTTCTTTCGCAGTAGGTTCATAGCAGACTCCCCACGTGGCGCAGGTAGGTAACGCCCGCCACCGCGCCGGCGATACAGATACCGAAGGCGAATTTCCGTTTCTCGTCAATTTTAAGCTTTTCGATTTCAAGACCGGGTACCAGAAGAGAGCGGATGAAGGAATAGCCGTTGCGGAAGACGACTCGCATGCGACCACGAAAGATCACTTCCAGCAGCGCATAGAATCCGCCGAGGATCACGGCGCCGAATGCTACGTAGAGGCAGAGCTTCCAGCCCATCCAGGTGCCAACCGCCATCTGCAATTTCACGTCGCCAGCGCCCATGTGACCGAGCACATGTATGGGGAAGAAGAGAACGAAGCCTAGGAGCATGCCGAGAACTCCATCGAGCAAACCGGGCCAGCCAGACAGCCAAAGCTGCGCTGCGAGACCGAGGCCCACGGCCGGGAACGTGAGCCAATTGGGAATGCGCCGGGTGAAGAGATCGTGCACGCCGCCGAAGATGCTGATCGCGAATGCGGCGCTGAAAAGCGTACCGTTCAGTTGCTCCATCGGTCCGTTCCGGCGTAGGGATCGAGGGATAGGCGGCCGTTGTTTCCGCCTACCTTCGTGCCGCTCTTGAGGTTCTGCTCGAGAAAGGAGCCGAGCCTCATCATTGTTTTCGCGAGCACAGTTTTAAAACCGAATTTGGAGTTGAAGAAAACCTGGTGCGTGAAGGTGAAGGCGATGATGAGCACGAGCAGATATTCGACGATGGCCTGGCCGCGCTCGTTGCCGCGGGACAGACCTCTTATAACTCGCAGTACGCGCGCTAAATTGCCCGCAGGTCGATCTTTTCGCAGCCGTTGCTCATCCATAAGCACCCCTAACAAACAGGATACGGGATGAACGAAAAAAAAGAATCCCGGTGCCGCGTAGGCCCGGGATCTCTTTTTCTTACAACCTAAGGATGCGTGTTTACTCGAAGTCTTTCACGGCTTCGTTGGTGGCGCCGTCGAGCTGCCCGAAGAGCTTGTTGATAATCGCGAGCAGCTTTTTACGGAACTGCATGAAGATCGTCACGATCACGGCGAGAATCAGAATGTACTCGGTCGTGGTTTGCCCCGACTCGTCTTTCAGAAACTGATTTATAGTCTCTAGATGTTTCATATACATTCCTGAAGCCCCTTGGTTCTTAAGCTCCCCATCGGCTTAAGTTCCCTGACCCTTAACTAAATTCTGGGCTTCTATCCTTAAGTGTAAACCTTTGATCAAAATAGTCAAGTACTTGCGGTGTTTTCAAAGACTCTAAATACTGAATTTCTAAGGATTTTTGAAAAATCTTGGGGTAACCCGAAGAAACTGGGTCCTATAAACACGGTTTTGGGCTTTCTCGCCACCTGCCTCATGGCAGAGCCTCCACCGCCACCACGGTTTGGTTCCAAGCACTACCGCCCTCTCCGCCAGCGGCCAGGAGCGAAGCGATATCGCCGAGATCAGAACCAGGAGCTCGAAGCGCAAGTTGGCCAGAAAGCTCCGCTTCGAAGTTTTCCCTCTCGCAGGGGAGACCGCTCGAAAAGAGAAACACCAGATCGCCCGCTTCCCATAGGAAGGCCCGCGTTTCTGGATTAAGTTCCCTACCGATACCGAGGGCCTGCTGAGGAAAGAGCGGCTCGCCAGAATGCAGTCGCGGCGCAGCTTGCGGAGACAAGAGCGCACGCATCCGCCCCTGCCGCACCAGGTAGGCACAACACGCACCGCTGCCGGTCACAGTGAGCTCGCGCGTGGCGGACACAGAAGCCACAATCAGTGAGCAGCCGCCACGGACCGCAGGCGCGCGTTTCTCGTTCCACTGTAAAATTTTCTTATTTACCTCGCCGAACACTTCCCGCTGCCAACCCATGGTCGGAGAGTAAATCCCGCTTTCTTTCGGTGCCGGATCAAGTTTAGCACCGCGCCACTCCTGCAGCGCGAGCTTCGCTGCGATATCGCCGTTGCCGCGCCCGCCGAAGCCGTCGGCCAGTACGAAGAGGCCGCGGCCCGGATCCACGAAAAAACCATCTTCCTGAACCGGCCAGTTTCCCTGGCTGGTGGCGGCGCCAAAAGCAAAAGTAGTGCGTTTCATCAGTTCTTCCCCGATGCTTCAGGCGTAAAAGCCTCGAAGCGAAGTAACTTTCCGCGACAGCGTTTTCGGTAGATGTCTTCTTCCGGAGCGGTATGGAGGCACTTCTCATATTTGTCACGCGCCTCGATGAGCTCGCTCACGCTCTCGGCAAGAATAGCCTCAGCGTAGAAACGTTTGGCACGCAAGTGCAGAGTCTCGCGAATAGTATCCAGGCCCATGCGCGCCTCCTGGTTCGCTCCGTCGACCTTGAGCACCTCGAGATACATCTCTTTTGCCTTCACAAGGTCGCCCCCATCCTGCCGCTGGTTCTGGGCTTCTCGAAGAAGTGGATCGAGCACGCTCTTGAGTTCCGTGCGGATGTCTGATTTGAGCTTATCCACCTTGTCGAGGTAGGCCTGCTCGGTCCACCCCACGTCGGCCAGCCCTTCGGATGCCTTGATCGCCTCGATGTATTTCTTAGCCTGGTAGATCTTGTTCACAGCCTCGTAAGCGTCTTCCGCTTTCTGTCGCAGTTCTTCTTTCGCACGCGCCATCTCAGCTTCACGCTTCTCTTCCTCTTCTTTTTCCTTCACTTTTGCCAGCCACTCCTGGGCTTTGCGGTTGTTGGGATCCTTTACATAAATCTCTTTGGTCATCGCTACGAGGTCGGGGCGGGCTTTCGCGTCCACGAGCGCGCGCTCGAAAATCGCCTGGCCTTTTTCTTCCAGGGCGGCCACCTCGCGCCGGATTGCGGCCTGCTTTTCTTCCAGTGCCTTGCGTTTTTTCTCTTCCTCGATCGCGTCGAGGCCACGCTTGGCGATGCTCTCGTAACTCTTGGTGTCGTTATACTCGTCAACGAGCGAGAGAATATTCCGAGAACGCTCGAACATTGTCTGATAGTCCTTCTTCTCCTGGGCACCTAGGAGCGCCTTGTACTGCTCGCGCACGAAGGCCTGGTTTTTCGGGGTAAGGTCTTCGAAACGGCGGATCTGGCCGGCTACGGGAGGCTTTTTTACTACCTTCACCTTTTCCTCGTCGGGCCCGCCGAGCATCGCCATCACCAGTGACCCGACCACGAAAATCGCGAGGTAGCGCATGCGCTGCGCTTTAGGGATCTTGGCCCATTTATACTTGGCGTGGCCGATGAAGTCGGTATTGGAGTTCGGTTTCGGAGGTAGCGGCGTGCCGTCCGGACCGATCTCTTCGCCCGAAGGCGCAGGGGCGATCGGCTGGCCGTCGGGGCCGTACTCCTGTACCGACGCGCCGTCGCCAGGCATTCCGAGCGCGCCCATGTCGGGGCCGGCGCTGGCCTGCTGAAGATGCGCGGGCACGGGCAGGAACTGGTCCTGCTTTGCGAAGAACTCTTTGTTCTCGATGCTGAACTGGATCTTCGATTCGCCAACCTGAATATGGTCGCCAGCCACAAGCTCGGCTTCGGTCACGGCCACGCCGTTTACGAGCGTGCCGTTAGCGGAGTTCAGATCTTTCAGAAAAAAAGATAGACCCTGCCGGCGCACTTCGAAGTGCTTACGTGACGCTTTCTTCTCGGTGAGCACCACGTCGCAGTTGGAGCCGCGGCCAAAGAGAGCCACGTCTTTCTCCATCAGGAACTCGTCGAGATTGCCGCTTCCCGGCTCCATGCGGAAGAGCGCGCTTACGCCTGCCGTCACGAACTTGGTGCGGCCGTCTTCGGAATCGCCGCCGCCCCCCGCCGTCGTCACGAGATTCCGGGAGCTGGTGACCACGGGTCTCGAACCGGTGAGTGCGGTAGGCTGCGCCTCGGTGATCTCGATGCGTAGGCTGAAGTTTCCGATCTTGATCTCTTCGCCGCCTTCTAATGGAGCGTTCTCCACTTCCTGCTCATTGAGCAGCACGGCGCCGAAATTGGCTTTGCGCTGGAGAACCCAGCCGCCCCCCAGCGGGAAGATCACGGCGTGCAGTCGGCTTATGCTGGCCTCATCGAGGCGGAGCGAGCAACCCTGCGCCCGGCCCACCGTTATCTCTTTGTCTTCCGCCGACTCGAACTCCTGGATCAGGGAGTCTGCGTTGTAAACCGAGATTTTAATCATCGGAGCCGCGCCTCCAGCTTATCGAGCTCGGCGAGCTCTTTCTTGGCGTCGTCGAAAAGTTCTTTGAGCTCCTTGTTGGCCTCGTTCTCCATGGATGAGTTTGTGCCGGTGGAGTCATCGAGGTAGCGCACGATGTTCTCGAAGTGCATCCGGCTCTCGCGATAGCGTAACGAGGCTTTCGCACGCAGGCCCGCCACCTGCGTGCTCCAGAGATCCGTGAGCAGCTCCATCTTCGCGCTCTTCAGATACACTTTGGCGAGCTCGTGAGTGGGATCCACGGTAAGCGCAGTGTCGAAGGCGGTGAAGGCGCGGCGGTAGTTGCGGTTTTGCAGCTCGCGCACGCCATTGCGGAAAAATATCTCGGAGTCTTTACGCTGAGCTTTGTCCACGATGGATTCCGCTTCGCCCACTAGCACGGCGGCGTTAAGTTCCTTGGCCGACCGGGCTCTTTGCTCCAGCACGGATTTCTTCGCCTGCAGCTCCACGAGCTCTTTTTTGCGGTCCTGAATCGCCTTGGTGATCTTGTCGACTTTCGCGAGAGAATCATCGACCGGCTTGCCATCTTTGCTTTTAGGCGCGCCTTCTTCGGGCACGTCGTCGACATTGCTCACCGTGCGCGACTCGCGGATCGTGAGATTGTCTTCGTTGAAGTAGGCCGTCGCAATCAGGAAGAAGAGTACGACGAAAATGAACATGCGCTTTTTCTCGACCTTGCGCCTTGCTTCTTTTTCGGCCTTGGAAAGCTCCTTGGCCATCTTCGCCGAAGAGGCCGCGTCGGAAGCGGCGGTCGTGTTCGGATCGGGCACCGCGGCCAGGCGCTTCATCGGCTGAGCAAGCATCGGCTTGTCGTTCTTGCGGGTCTGCCCTGAAGGATATACCTCGATCACCGTGAGGCCCATCAGCATGATGTCGCCGGCGTTCAGCTTGCTCTCGGAAAGCTTGTTGCCGTTGTATACGATGCCGTTCGCAGATCCGAGATCGCGGATCACATAGTGGTCGCCCTTCCACGTGATCTCGGCGTGCTTGCGGGAAATATTCGTGTCGTTCAGCACGATCTGGCAATCTTCGCGGCCGATAAATACGAGGTCGCCGAGGAGCGAATAGCATGTTCCCTGGTCCTGCCCCTGGCGCACGAGCAGGCGCAAGCGTTCCCCGAACTGCTTCGTAGGAGGCAGCCCTCTCGAGAAACGTAATACGGCAGGTCCCGCCATCTACCCTAGTCCCCCATCGACTCGAAAAGAAAGAGGTAGGCCTCAATCTTTCCGGGCAATCCGGAGAGCGCGTAACCATGGATCTTGTATGTGCCGGCGTTGAACTCGTAGTCCTCGTGCACTCCGTCGCCACCCGCGTCTCCCGCCTTGCCCATCATCTCCTTGATGAGGGCCGGAAAACTCTCGTCGCGGCTCACGGATTCCAGCAACTCCCCTTGCGCCCCCCGAATCCCCGTTAACTCTTCCCAGTTCGGCGATGCCTGCGTGACCTTCCCGTCGAGATCGACCATCATCATCGGGTGCTTGGCGTTCATCGCCAGATACTCCACCGACCGCATCAGGTTGTTGATGATTACGGTCTCGGTATCCCCCGCGCTGGTCTCTTCCGTGGTTTTGCCGTCCGCTTTCGGTATCCTCCCCAGGGCGGCATTCACGTTGTCGATAAGGTTATCGACCACATCGTTCCTATATCTCTTTTCGACCGTTTCCGCGTCTCCCTTCAGTACCTTGTCCATGTCTTCCGTAAGAAGCTCGAAGGGCCGATGCGTAACCCTATAGAGAAGATAGAGGAAAATCACTCCCACGACGGCCGACCAGAAAAGTGCTTCGAGATACACTGAGCTTACCGTTCCCGGATCGAGCGCGAGCTGGCTCGTGCCATAAATCACGACGGAGACGGCGCCCGGAACGTTGAAACCTTTCGTCTTGGAAAGCACCATCACCGGCGTGAACGCCATGATCTTTTCGTTTTCCACGTCACGCCAGATCTTCGGCTTTCCCCACATGTCCTGCTTTTTCTCTAGCAGCCCGCGGTACTTGAGGAAGATCGGATTATTGTACATCTCATTGAGCCGCGAGCCTGGCGCGAGGATGCGGCCCTCCATGTTCACCACCACGACCTCGGTAACGTGCACCTCGGCCTCAGCAAAGTCGGTGATCAGCGCGCCTTCCTTGCTTTCAAGAATGGCCTGGCGGTTAAGGTAGGCGACTTGCTGCGAGATATACATCGCCTGGTGCTCAGCTTCCCTCATCACTTCTTCTCTGGATCGCTGAAGCACCGGATAAACGGCGAAGCCGAGGCTGAGCACCACGTAGACCGTGAACATCAGGCTCATCAGGGTGGGGTAGTCGATCTTCTCGTAGAAGTCGTACATCACGGGAAGAAAAGTATCGTCGAATTTCTTCCAGTATTTGCCTACGAGGGAGGTAGGAACTTCCTCCTCGATCTTCATCATGCTGTCGCCGACATCGATTCCGGGCGCGACTCCTGCCGCGAGCGGCGCCGCAGGGGCCGCCTTCACGGGAACTTCAGGGATGATCAGTTCGAGCACGAACGGGCCGACCGAGATCCTGTCGTGGTTGGCGAGCACCTTGCGTTTGGTGAGCACGCCGTTCACGAAGGTGCCGTTGGCGGAGCCAAGGTCTTTGAGCTCAGCCTTTCCATGGGCGACGATAATCGAAAAATGCTTTTTGCTTACCTGCGTGCTCGCGAGCACGATGCTGGCTTCCATCGCACGACCGAGCGAAGTATCACCTTCTTCGAGAAAGTAGGTGGCGCCGCGGTTCGGCCCGGATACGACCAGAAGTTTTATCGCCACGTTACTTTACCGCCACTTCCAGCACAAACTCGCCGATCACGAGCCGGTCCTTTTCTTTGAGAATGGAACTCTCCACTTTTTTTCCGTTTACGAAGAGTCCGTTCGAGGAGCGAAGGTCTTCCACCTTAAGCACAGTTCCCTGCACTTTCACCACGCAATGCTTTTTTGAAACTTTGGTGCCATCGAGCATGATCTGCGCGGGCGGTGTTACGCGTCCGATGAGATTCTCTCCCTCTTCGAGGGGAAGCTTCACTCCATCAAGTTTTTTATCCGGGCTGGTGAGCACCTTCAGGCAGTAGGGCATATCTGCAGCTCCTCTCCCTTGGCGAGTCCCACTTTGCGAAACAGGCCGGGGGCGGCTTCGAGAGTTCCGCCTCCGAGCGCAAAAAGGTGAATCCAGGTGTGACGCCAGGGTTTCAGTGAGTGGTAAAGCGCCAGCACCCGGCCCTTACGGTCGAGAAAGGCGACATCGATCGAAAACTTCATGAAAAACGTGTGCACGCTTGTTTCGTGCGGGAACCAGAGTGCTTCGTCGTCGGGAAGCGAAGTATGCCCGAGCAAGCCCTTCATCCGTTCCGCAGGAGTAGCCATCACGGCGCAGTTTGCGATGAGAAGGCTCCCATCCTTGCGCATAACCTTGCAAGTTTTCACTGAGCCCTCCTGGCTAATTTAACAGCTCGTCGCCCTGTGTATCGTTTTTGAGGCCAAGGGCGAACGGGCCGAAGATGATGATGAATACCGCGGGAATAATGAACAAGATCATCGGAAGCAGGATCGCCTGCGTGGCGGCAGCTCCGGCTTTTTCCGCGCGAATGAAGCGATCAAGCCTCACTTGCTCAGACTGCTGGCGCAGGATCTTACCAATCGAGGCTCCCATTTCGTCGGCGCTCACGAGCACGGCCACGAAAGAGTTGATCTCCATCATGTCGCAGCGCCAGGCCATGCTGCGCATTGCCTCGGCACGCGAGCTACCCACCTTGATCTCTTTCAGGAGCATCTCCATCTCCTGCACGAGCGGGCTTGGCTTGGCCTTCTCCACCACTTTGCCGATGGCACCCATGAAATCAAGACCCGCTTCGGTGCTGAGCGCCAGAAGATCGACGACAAATGGCATCGCGCGCCGGATCTCATCCTGCCGCTTCTTGATCACGGAGCTCAGCCAGATTCGGTCGGGATAGTAAAAGCCGATCACCATCGCGGCCGGAAATGCGTAGAGCGGTATCTCCATCTCCCAGGCGAAGCGCATGAAAAGCAGAAGCATCGGGAAGCCCACAATGAGGAACAGCTTGAAGCTGTACAGTTCGTTGGGGGTTAAAGCTTCAGAGAGGCCCGCGCTGGCCAGTTTTTTCTTGAGGATGAGTCGCACTGGCTCGATCTTCAGGTCTTCGACGATCGGAACCACATAGCGAGAGAAGAGTGGTCGCGAACCTCGCAGGATCACGTTGCCTGCGTCGGGCGCATCAGCGCGGTAGTTTCCAAGGGCGCGTCCGGCGCTGCGTTTTTCTTCGTCGCTGAAAATGGTGCGGGTGAGGAAGTACACGGCCAAGCCGAGGGCTATGTAAGCGATATTAATCATAGAATAATTTTAGCTGGCGCCCGCTCGGTATTCAATCGGCGAATGCCTCTCGTTGTTTTGTTTAGCCGGCGAAAAACAACATAACCTGTAAGTGCATACTCACGCTTCCTTGCTGGAGATTTCCGGCGGCAAAGCTACAATTGTGTTGGCCCTGCGCCATCGGCTGCAGCGCGAACAGCAAAACGTGTAAGGACAAGCAGCCTTGAAGCCCATCTTCCGCTTTTTTCGTATGTACATCTGGCTCTGGGGTCGCCACCAGATCAGCCTTCGTTCGGCCGCGCTCACTTACACGCTGATCTTGGCCCTGATCCCGATGCTCGCCGTGTGCCTTTCGGCCTTTACTCTCTTCTGGCCCGTGCAGGACCTCAACGCGCGCTTCATGTCGTTCCTGATGGAGCACCTGGCACCCGGATCGGGCAAGGTGGTGCAGGGACATATCCAGGCGCTCCTTCTGAAAGTACGCTTCAAAGCGATTGGCTACATCGGCTTCGGCGTGCTGCTCGTAATCGCGCTGCTGCTTCTTTCCAGCATGGAAAACGCGATCAATCGCATCTGGTCGATCCGCCGACACAAAGACCTCTGGAAACGCATCGTGATTTATAACCTCCTGCTAGTGCTGGGCCCCGTGGCGATCGCGCTCTCGGTAGTGTCGACCTCGATGGTGAGCAAGTTCTTCCCGCATTATCTCGCCAAGGCTAACGCCGGTTCGACGGTGATCAACGTGGTGCTGCTCACGCTGATCTATAAAATTTTCCCCAACAAGCGCGTGCATTGGAGCGCTGCATTCGTGGCCGGATTACTCGCTTGCGGCACCATTGAGCTCGCGAAATGGATCTATGCGGTTTACGCCGCGAAGGCGATGTTTTACAACACTCTATATGGTGGTCTCGCGGTATTGCCGCTTTTCCTGGTGTGGGTTTACGTGAACTGGAATATCTTTCTTGGCGGAGCCCTGCTCAGTTATATGATTCAGCACCGCAGGAGCTTTCGCGTGGCACCCGCCAAAAAGCAGGACGCGCCGAAGAAGCACAAGGAAGAAGCCGTATGATGATCCTGAGCCTGATCCTCGCCACCGCATCCGCCGCCGCTACGGCGAAGTCGGAAACGCTGTGGAAAGAATGGTACCTGATCTCGCAGAAGGGCGTTGCCGTAGGATACTTCGAAGAGACTGCCGAGCGCCGCACGGGAGAAAAGCAGCTCGCGATCACGCAGAAATGGGTGGAAAAGATGGACGGCAAAGCGGAAACCTATATCGGCTCGGTAGCCGAAGAGAGTCGCCTCAAGCCAGTCGCTTTTTTCGTGGACCGTAAAGTGGGCGGTGACGAATCCAAGACCTACAAGACCGACGGCCGCGTGAAAGATAAAAAACTCGAGATCACCTTCAAACCCGCTTCCGCGAGTTTGTCGAAGAGCACGGAAGTAACCTCTCTTCAGCCGTCGATGTATTTTTCCAGCTTCGTTCCCATGGCCGTGGCCCGCCACTTCAAAGAAAAGGGCCCGTTGAATTTCGTAGCCGTAGTCGAAGACGGCGGCAGCATGAATGTGGAAGTGAAGAAAGGCCTCGCGGAAGTGCAGAAAGACGAGAAAAAAATCGGCTCTGAGAACTGCCGCTCCGCCATTATTCATTTCGGCGGCCAGCTCCAGCAGTGGTGGATTACCAAGGCCGGAAAAGTTTGCCTCGTGGAGTTTCCCGACAGCAAAATGAAGATGGAGCTCAGTGATGAGCAGGCCGCAAGAAAGGCGGTAGATTAATGGGCCCGTTTCTCGCGCGCCGCTTTCTGCAGTTGATACCGGTAGTGTGGGGAGTCGGCACGCTAGTTTTCCTTCTGCTTCATCTCGTGCCGGGTGATCCGATCGATATCATGCTCGGAGAAAGCGCGCAGCAGGCCAACCGCGACGCCCTCCGCGCCAGCCTCCACCTCGACCGCCCACTCCCCGCCCAGTACGGCCTGTTCTGGAAAAGCGTTTTTGACGGCAGCCTTGGCACCGGCTTTATCTCAAAACGCCCGGTGGGCCAGCTGATCGCCGAGCGCGCCCCTGCCACCTTCAAGCTCACGCTGGCTGCGCTAGCCTGGGCATTGGCAATCGCGTTTCCGCTCGGCGTGCTCAGTGCCGTGTTCCGCGACAAGTTACTCGACCGCATCGTGCTCTTTCTTTCCATTTTCGGCGCAGCGATGCCGAATTTCTGGCTTGGCCCCCTGCTGATGTTGTTTTTCTCCGTGCGCCTCGGCTGGCTGCCCGTTTCCGGCCCGGGAACATGGATCAACTTCGTGCTCCCTTCGCTCACTCTCGGATTGGGCCTGGCCTGCGTGCTTACGCGGATGATCCGCTCCTCGATGGTTGAAGCTCTCCGCCAGGATTACATCACCACTGCCCGCTCCAAAGGCCTTGGCTCTTTCTCAGTGAATATGAAGCACGCGCTCAAGAACGCGCTGATCCCCGTGATCACGGTGCTCGGCCTGCAGCTTGGCGGCCTGCTCGCCGGCACCGTGATCACCGAAACGATTTTTGACTGGCCCGGCATCGGCGAACTCGTTTACCGCGGAATCCAATCGCGCGACTTCCCCGTAGTGCAGGGCTGCGTGCTCGTGATCGCCGCTACTTACGTGGCCGCCAATACCTTAGCCGACATCGCTTACACTTACGCAAACCCAAGAATCGAGCTCACGTGATGCGCGGAAGCTGGCAGCTCAAAGCAGGTGCAGTGGTGGTGGGAATCGTGGGGTTCATCGGCCTGCTCGCCCCCTGGCTCGCGCCTTACGATCCGTTGCTGATCTCGCTCCCGGAAGAGATGTGCAAACCAAGCGCCGCGCACATGCTCGGTTGCGATGCCAATGGCGCCGATGTTTTGTCCGTACTTTTGTATGGAGCGCGCATCTCCCTCGAGGTGGGCCTGATCGTAACGCTGATCTCGGTGCTCATCGGCCTCGTGGTGGGCAGCGTGGCCGGCTACTACGGCGGCTGGCGCGACGCTTTTCTCATGCGTTTGCTGGATGTGATTTTCGCATTTCCCGGCACGATCCTCGCGATCGCGCTCGCGGCGGCGCTTGGCCCCTCGAAGGGAAATCTCATCCTCTGCCTCTCGCTCACCGGCTGGGCTGGATACGCCCGCCTCGTGCGCGGCGAGGTGCAGGCCATCCGCCACCTCGAATACGTGGAAGCCGCGCGCGCGCTGGGCCTCGGCAACCCGCGCATTCTCGTGCGCCACCTCTGGCCGAACATCGTGTCACCTCTTCTCGTCGCCGCGACTTTCGGCGTGGCCGGCACAATCCTCGCGGAAGCCTCACTCTCGTACCTCGGCATCGGAGTTCCTCCCGGCACGCCGAGCTGGGGGCAGCTGCTATCCTTCGGCCGCGATGTGCTGCTCGAGGCGCCGCACGTGGCGACCTTCCCGGGAATGGCGATCGTGGTTACCGTGCTCGGCTTTCACCTGCTCGGCGAAGGCCTGCGGCGGAAGCTGGATCCAAAGGCTTAACTAGCGGTTCGCAAATCTCACCGGCTGAATCTTTCGCGGGCGGCGTTGACGTCGCGCGGGGGGCGCTCATCTTGGGCGCATGCAAAAATACGAAGTGATTCATAAACGGGCACTGAGTGCGGCAAGGCGATTTCGCGTAGCAGAGGCGGAACTGCTTGGCGTTTTACAGGAGATCGACAAAGAAAAAGTCTACCTTGAGCTGGGGCACGGGAGTCTTTTCAAGTATGCCGAACTATCCCTATTCCTATCTCCAGCCACTGCATCCGACTTCATCGTGGTAGCAAGAAAATCGGTGGAGATACCGAAACTCAAACTGGCGATCGAAAAAGGAAAAATCACGATTGCTAAGGCGCGTAGAATTACGCCGGTGATCACCAAAGAGAACCAAGCTCATTGGATCGAAAGGGCCGAAAGCCTGACTCATCGTGAACTAGAAAAGGAAGTCGCCAAAGCACAGCCGAAATCGGCAGCGCCCGATCGAGCTCGGTACATTTCCGAAGAAATGATCGAATTGAAATTTGGAGCACTGGAAACAACCGTAAAAAAATTTGATCAGGCAAAAGATCTGGTGAGCCAGAAAACAGGCGTTTCCGCAAACTACGATTCCACTCTGAGTGAAGTTTTAGATTTGTATTTAGCTGAAAATATTGAGGATGACACGGGTGCTTCTGGCACCGTGCCACGTTCGAAACTGAAGAAATTCGTACTAAATCGCGACAACCACCGCTGCACTTTCACCGGCCCCGACGGCCGCCGCTGCGAAACTACTCGCTGGCTTGACGTGCACCACATCGTTCCTCGCTCTGAGGGGGGCCCCGACGAGCCCGAAAATCTGACCACCCTCTGCTCAGCCCACCACCGCTTGGTGCATCGGGATTCGACACTGTAAAAAGCTTGTACACACCACGCCCGCCAAACCCTGTATAATAAGGGCTAGGCAGCCAATTTATGGCGTTGAAATTGCTCTAATTACTCTAATTACGATGATGCGCACGAGCCTGAAAATCCTGCTTCTCACCCTGGCGATGGGCCAGTTGGACCAGCTCGCGCATTCTGCGCCCCCGAAAGCGATGAATGCCACCGGCGGCGCTATTCCCGTTGTTGCCGGCGAGTTGAAAGTCGTGGAGAAGAAAGACTGGGAGAATCCTGCCATCACGAAACCCGACGATCCAGGCGTAGACTGTGTGGCCAACATCACTCCCGAAGACTCTCGCGCCGCCGCCAACGCTGGCGTGAAAGCCACGAAGAATTGCCTCCCTCAGGCCGATGCCTTCACCCGCGCCGGAGAAGCCGCAAGCTATCTCGCTCACTACTACCAGCGCTACACTCCTTACGCCCTGGAGATGCGTGCGACGGAAAAGAAGGGCGAATTGAAAGATTACCAGGAACAGATTCGCCGCTGCGTAACCGGCCAGGGCAGCTGTGATGATAAAGCCAAGGCCGAAGTGCTGAAGGCAATGGTGCAGTATAACTTCGGCAAAGAAATTCGCGCGCAGGTTCTCGAAGGGCGCACCCGCGCTGAGCTTATGAAGTCGGTCGATCTTGGCGCCAAGGGCTGGCGGGATCTCGGTGTGCGCGCCCCTAAAATTCTCACTTACAAGAACGCCCTGCGCACCGGCACCCTCCGCAAGAGCACGTTTCGCCTTGATGTGAAGAAACTGGTAGTGGTGGACACTGACAAGCTTTCCCAGGCCGAGCGCAACAAGTTGGGCGCCGACTATCTCACCCACTTCAATGAATTCCTCAATACGTACTCGAAGACGACGGCCTCTCAATCGCGCTGGCACTACGTCTCGGCGAAGAGCTCAGCGCTAGGAGCGCAGGATGTGTTTCGCGCCGAATGGGACGGAAAAAATCTCGACCCGCGGCTTGGCAAGACTTTGGTAGACCGAAACCGCCTGGGCATCGATGAGCGCTCGCAGAATACCCAGGGCGTGAACGAAATCGTGAAGAGCTTTAAGGACGACCTGCGCAAAGAGAAAATCGAGCGCGACATCGCCAAAAAAGATGGTTCCGGCACCGACCGGCTTTCTGTGCATCCGGCTCAAGTGGCCGTGAACGATGTGGGTCTCGGCCTGGCGCAGGATAAAGACCCCGCCACCGGCGAGTGGATGAAACCCAAAGACGTGGCGGCCGCGCTAGTGGTCACCATCAACAAGGCGATCGTAGAGACCGAAGCCAAGGCCATCCAACAGAAACAAAACGAACGCGTGCCGAGCAGCACCGGCGCGAGCGTGCAACCCAAGATCACGCCGACCGTGTCAGTCGACGTCGAAAAATTCGATCTGTTCCTCAACGCGATCTGGCCGGCGGACGTCGCGCTGCCAAAATAATCAGATCTGCTGAACCCAAACGATCACGCGAGCCTTATCCGCAGGATTGCGCGAGCTGCCGTTGGAATACGTCTTGGTCTGGCCGAGCTTCTGCATTTCCTGCAGGATCTTGGGGTACTCACCCACACTCGTGATCCCGTCAAAGTACACTCCGCCCGGCATCACGCGTCCCGAGGAATCACGCTCGCGCACGTTTTTCTCGGCAAACAAGGTGCGCACGTGCGGGATCAGCTCGGCGGGCGAAGGGCTCTGCACAATCAGGCGGAAAACGGTGGCGGTCTGGCGGGAAGGCGCGACCGGCGCGGTGCCGGCTTCGACCGAGTCACCCGAAGGGAACTCCACGTTGGCAAATTCGTCGTTCTCCTGGGGGCGGGCGTCGGATCCTTCGAGAGGGTCGGATACGGCAAGCAGGCGGTCCGCGGTAATTTCTTCGTTCTGCGCAGTGGCCTCTGCAGGAGTGTCTACCTGGAAAACTTCGGCGAAGCGGCCCTCCACGAACGCGGTGGTGTTCACGCGAGAGAGAGTCCAGGGCAGAACGATTACGGCGAGTAAGCCGAAGGCGCCGAGAAAGGAGGCTTCGAGGCCGAGCTTATAGCGCCAAGAGAGATCCGCCCAGCGAACGCGCTCGGCGGAGCGGCCGATGAGGGGAAGGAGCTTCTGGTTGCGAACGGAAGTTTCAATCTGCGCAAAGCGGCGAAGCGGCATCGCGGCCACGAAGCTACGGGCCTCATTCATCGCCGCGGCGTAAAGAGCCGGGGCACCTTCGCTTTCCAGGCTGCGATTCCAGGCTTGGCGTTCGCGCAATGCGAAAGAGCCCTCCCAGGTCTTACCTGACAGATCAATGGCGACCTTCTCGCGAGCATAGGCGAGAGAGCGGCCCACTCGGCCTACGGGATACTGCGTAACTCCGGCAATCTCCTCGTAGGTGAGTCCGGAGCGGTCATGCAGGAAGAGAACGAGCTTCTCTTCTACGTTTAAAGCTTCAAAGGGAACTTCTTCGCCATCGGCGCGCTCGGCCAGGAAGCGAGGGTAAGAGCGGCGGATGGAGTCCACGGTAATGCCGAGGGCCCACATACGTAGGTAACGCTCGTAGCGTTCTTTCTTGGAAAGGGCCGTCGCACGGCGCAGCACGCTTTCGAGAACGGCCAAAGAATAGGTTTGGTCGCCGCTCATTTGATAGATAAGGTCGTAAATGCCATCGAGCTCGCCTTCGAGGCGTAGCAGAAGAGCTTCGCGCGAGCGCTCGCTCCTTCGATTCATGGCATTTCGGAACTTTTGGACCATGCTTTGTTAGCTCTTCCTTAGCTTCTTGTCGGCTGAATCAGCAATTCTCTCCATCTCCGGCGTGAAACAGCCGGAACAATGAAAGACGAATTTCGTTGGTTCCCCTTAGTCTTCTTTAAAAGTATAACAGCTTTTGCGAGATGCAAAAGACTTGGTGTGCCGTACACGGCACAGTTTAAACGGAGAAAACAGATTTTGTTTCCATATCTTAGAGTGCTGCTCTTCGCGTCATCCGTGATTTTATTGTATGTTTTCTGGGAATGGAGCGGAGCGGTAGGGCTTGTAAACAGCGTTCATCCTCCCGCTACCGTGGAAGCGCGCCTCGTAAACAAACCAGCGCCCGACCTAAAGGTTCCCGCGAAAGAGATCTGGTCCAAGCAGGACTTCCACCTTGCGAGCTTGCGCGGCCATCCTATATTGCTGCATTTCTGGGCCACGTGGTGCGCGCCTTGCCTGGCAGAACTTCCGGAGCTTTTGAAGTTGAGCCAAAGGCTGCGCGCGGAGGGATTTTCCGTTGTCGCAGTGGCGGTCGACGACTCCTGGGCGAAGCTGGAAACTTTTTTTGCTCGTTATCCGAACCTTGCTGGCCTTAAAGACCAAACAATTCTTGTGCTCGATCCAGTGGGAAAGATCGCGGCAACCTTCGGATCTAGCAGATTTCCTGAAACTTTTCTTATCAACGACCAGTTGCTGATAGATAATAAGCTTGTTGGCCCGCAGCCCTGGAACGACGCTCAGATGACCCCCTATCTGAAACGACTGCGCGCAGCAGACACCGCCCGTTAAAGGAGAGCTCCATGTTTCTGAAAGTCCTTGCCCTGATCCTGCTTCTTCCCTGCGCCGCTCACGCGGAAGTATTACTGGACGAAATCAAAGCGAACCTGGATGACGCGCAGAAAAAGGTAGAAACGGCACGCAAGCAAATTGCCGATCTTGAGGAAAATGACGCCAAGCTCAAGAAGAACCTGACCGGCATCGAAGGAGCTCTCAATAAAAAGACGGAAGAGCAAAAGGGCGCCAAAGAAACTTACAACGACTACAACTCCAAGCTCACCCAAACGGGCGGCGCCCGCAAAGAGTTCGACCGCTCCCTCGTAAAGGACCGGCAGGAGCTGGAACAGGTAGTGCGTGATATCCAGATGGTCGAGCGCAAGCTCGAAGCCCTAAAAACCGCGAAGAAGCTGCTGGAAGAAAGCATCGAGATCTCGGAAGAGAACCTGTCGAAGATGAATGATCGCTCGGGCTCCTGGACCAAGAACCGCGATCACCTGCAGGGAGAGCTGAACGCACTCGACAAAGACATCACCGACCTCGAAAAACAGCGCGAAGCCCAGCAGAAGCTGCGCCTCGAGAACCAGCAGGCGCTCAATAAATGGCGCAAAACGCTCGACACGCAGGAAACCACTTACCAGAAGCTCGATACCCGCTACCGCCAGGCAGTGCGCGAAGCGGAGAAGAAAGAAAAGAAATAGGCGGTAGCCTGGCCGCGGACGCTACATTCCTGATTCCCTGCTTGAATGAAGCCCGGGGCCTGCGCGCCTTTCTGGAGCATTGCCAGGAAACGCTCGCCAGAGACAAGAGCACGCACTGGACTATTCTTGTCGCCGACAACGGCTCGACCGACGGCTCGCGCGAGGTTGTGCGTGCGCTCGGAGTGGAGCTGCTCGAAGTACCGCAACGGGGCTACGGAGCGGCGCTGAACGCGGGGATCTCGCATGCCTCGACCACCTGGGTGATCTATGCAGATGCCGACGGCACGTATAGCCCCCAGGACGCAATCCGCCTCCTCGCCGCCGCAAGAGAAAACGGAGGCGATCTCGTGGTGGGCGATCGCCTGAACGGAACGATTCATCCCGGTGCGATGCCCTGGAGCCACCGTTACCTCGGCACTCCGGTTCTTTCTTTTCTGTTGCGCAGGCTTTTCTCAGTGCCGATCAGCGACTGCAACTCCGGAATCCGCTGTGTGCGGCGAGAGGCCTACCAGCGCTGGAAAATCAGGAGCCGCGGGATGGAGTTCGCCTCCGCGCTTCTGATCAAAGCCGCGCTCGCAGGCGCGAAAATCTCGGAGGTGCCAGTGGAACTGAAAAGAGGAGCCACTCACCGCGTGCCCCACCTGCGCACCTGGACCGACGGCATGCGCCACCTGCTCGTGATCCTTGCGGCATCGCCAAACTTTTTCTGGCGCCTCGGAGCGCTGCTGCTTGTGCTCTCCCTCGCGCTGGCCGTGCCTTGCATTCATGGGCCAAGAATCATCTTCGGTGGCATAGGCTTCTTCGGGGAGCATACCCTGGTGATGGCCTTGCTCATCGGCTTCTATGGCGCCCTCAGCGCGAACCTTGCCCTGCTCCTGCACTCCCGCAGCGGCTTCCGCTCCATGCCACGCACGTTGCGTTTCCTGCTCGAGATGCGTGAAGGCGTGCTTTTCTGGTGGCTTGTCACCACGCTGGCGGTAACGATGGGGGGCTTTTTCTACATTTTTCTCCAGTGGAAGAACGCGCAGTACCGCGACATCGACTACGTGAAGATGATTCTCTTCTTTCTGTATCTTTCCATCGTGCACACGAGCCTTCTCTTCGGGATTTTTCAGGCCCACCTCGGGCGTAACCGCGGCACCTAAGTTTTCGGGCTGCGCACGAAAAGCTGGTTGGCGCGCAATCCGAGCAGGTGGGTGTAGAGGTGCGCAAACGGGGCACGGAACAGGGTTTCAGCGTCGTGGCCCCCAAGCAGGTTGAGATTTTCTTCTTTGCTCCAGAAGGAATCGCGAAACACGCGCGCAAGCACCCAGCGATGCAGTCGCTTCGGTAGCCAATGCAGCAGCGGCAGAAAGGTGTGGTACTCGACCGGGAACCAGCGATAGGGCGTGGTGACGAAATAATACTTGCCCGACCTCTCCGCGCCTTCCACAAAAGCGCGCTGCCGCTCAAAAGAACCGCAATGCTCGAGCACGGCGATTGAGATCACGAGGTCGAACTGATGCTTACCGAAGCTCCACTCCTCCTGGGTAAGAAAACTCGCGCCCATTTTTTTCGCGAGTTCGCTGCAGTCTTCCGGAGAGCATAGCGTGAGCCTCACCTTGCCCTGCAGAAGCCGCGCGAAGAGATTTGAGTCAGGGAGGCTTTCGTCGGGGGTGGAACCGAGATCGAGCACGCGCAGCTCCGGGCCGAGCACTCCGCCAAAATGCTCCTCAAAAATCCGAAACTGCTTCTCACGCGCGCGAAGCGCCACCATCGAGGCGAGGCGCCGAAGGGGGTGAGCCGAATTGAAGTAGTCGATAGCCGGCAAGCTTTTCCAGCTTAGGAAAGACAGCTGTATTTGGCCACCGCTTTTGTTAAATTCTTGCTGTGTTAGGCGCCGTGATTTTTCTTCTGTTGCTCTTCCCCGCATTCGTGGGCGCCGCGCGCACGGCTGCGGAATGGCCGGCCCGCCTCTGCGTTGCCTTCCTCGTATTTACGCTGGAAATTTTTCTGCTCGCGCAAGTGGCTTCGCTCGCTGGCCAGCTCGGGAATCCGGCACTCTGGCTCATGGGAGCCGCTTTTTTTTCCGCGGCGGCTTACCTGCTACGCGCGCCCTTGGAGCGGCCACAGGGTAAGCCGCAGCGGCCAAGCCTGCTCTGGCTCTCGCTCGTTCCCATCGTCGTAATTCTGCTCCTGGGGGGGATGAGCCGTGCACCAGGAAACTGGGACGGCGTAAGTTACCAGCTTCCGCGCGCGCTCTACTACCTGCAGTTTGGTTCCTTCGCCGACTTCCCCACCCCCACCGCCACGCAGGTATTTCATCCCTTGCTTGCTCCGGTCTGGCATATCTTCCTGCTGATCGCGGGAGAAAATCACGAGCGACTGCTCTTCCTCCCCCAGTTCCTCGCCTGGCTGGTTACCGCCGCCGCACTGATCGGCTTGACCAACTCCCTATCTCCGCACCGCAAGAGCGCGCTTCGTGACTGGCTCGTGGCCGTATTCGCACTGCTTCCGGCCGTGACTCTGCTCGAGGCCGACACAGAAAAGACCGATATCCTACTCGGTGCTTACGCCGCGATCGCCTTTTACTTCGCTGTGAGCAGGTTGCGGTTCGGGGGAGCGCTCAGCTTGCTTTCGTTCGCGTGCGCGCTCGCCGTAAAGGCAAGTGCGCTGCCGCTCGCTCCGCTCTGGCTCATCGCCCTCGCCTTGGGATGGAAAAAAAGAACTGAACCGGCAAGAAGCTGGGCGCTAGGGCTCGCCGCTTTTTTGCTGATCACACTGAGCTCGGGCTACGCCCGAAACTTGCAGCGCTACGGCTCGCTGATGGGCCCGCCTCCCCTGCTCGCGCAGTACGAATTCAGCTCGGCCCGTGAAAGCCTGCGCGAAGGAAGCGCCAACGTGTTCCGCTACCTGATCGATGCCGGCACGCCGGATGGCTGGCCAGGAATAAAGCTAGCCGACGCCGCGGTTGCTACCTGGAGAAAAGGAGGCAATGCCATTGCAACTTTTCTGCTTGGCCGCAGCCTCGAACAAGGACGCACCTTCGGCGGCTTCATCGTTTCGCGCGATAGCCTGGCACATGAAGATGCCGTTTCGTTCGGCTTCTCCTATTTCTGGATTGCGGTGGCGATTTCCCTCCGGTTCCTGTTGCGCGACCGGCGAAATCGCCTGCTGTGGGCCGGCCTCGGGGCGACCCTCTATATTCTGATTTTCCACTCCTACTTCGCCGTGTACGACCAGTGGCACGGGCGCTTTTTCATAAGCGGAATCATATTCCTGGCGCCTTTTCTTGCGATCTCAGCCGAAATTTGGCTGCGCACGCGAAGTGGACGGCTCATCCTGGGCGCGCTACTTCCTCTTCTGTTTATTCAAAACCTCTACATGATCGCAAACCGGAACAACGTGGCCCTAGCCGGCCAGCCCAGCCGCATCGCGCAGGTTCTCCGAGATCGCCCCTACCTTGTGCCTGTTTTCGAAACCTTTGAAAACGCCGTGCCCGACAACGCGATTCTCGCGGCGAAGCTCAGCTTCGCGCAGCCGGAATATCTGCTATTTGGCCCGCGATTCACCCGCACGGTGATCCCGACCTGGGACTTTCAGCGCGGAGAACTCGCCCTGCCTCCCGGAGCAGGCTGGCTGCTCTTCAATGGCGAGCGAGAAGCGCCCCGCCCGAGCGACCACGCACTCGGGGAGGACTATTATTTGCGGCCCCTCGGGAGGCGCTAGCTTAGTAGCGCGAAGGGTAACCGACTTTTTCCAGGCAGCTCAGCTTTTCGGAGGAGAAGCTAAGCGAGGCACAAAACCTCAGATCTCTGGAGTCAAAATCTTTATCCGCGATCTGGGCGAGGCAGGCCGACTTATCAGAGGAAAACGAAAGAGCCGTGCAGAAGTTCACAGCTTCACCGTTGAAAAACTTGTCGGCAATGTTGCTCATACAGCTCAGACGGTCAGAGGAAAAGGAAAGACCCTTGCACACGGCCACGGCTTCTGGTGAGTACTGGTGGCCGGCGATGTTCTTCAGGCAATCCATTTTGTCGGAGCTGAAGCTCGATGCTTCGCATAGACCAACCGCGGCCCGTGAGTAACGCATGTTCGCGATCTCTTTCAGGCAGGCAATTTTTTCGCTGGTGAACGAAAGGGAAGCGCAAACTTGCAAGACGCGTTCGTCGTAGAAGTTGCCTCGCACGACACCGAGGCATTCCATCCGGTCTGAAGAAAAAGACAGCGCCTCGCAGACTTTATAGGCGTCTCCACCTCTGCGTCCCCAGTTCTCTCCACGGCGATAATCGGCTTGCGCGGGCTCGCTGCTCGCAAAAATGTTGGCTACGAAAACGATGGCAATCAAGAGAACGCTTTTCATGGAAACTCCGGCTAGTAGTTCGGGTGAGTGAATCTTAAGCCGGGGGAAAGTATCAAGAAATACTAATTCAGTCAAGTACAAGGTAAGTAATAGGTATTATTGAATTTAATTCCGAAGCAGCGCGTTCTATTTCCTGCCTTTCGAGAGCAGACGCAAGATCTCGAGATAGAGCCACACAAGAGTTACAAGCAGCCCGAAGGCCGCGTACCACTCCATATACTTAGGTGCGCCCATCTCCGCGCCCTTCTCGATGAAATCAAAATCGAGCACCAGATTAAGCGCCGCAATCACAACGATGAACACCGAGATCCCCATCCCGACCAATCCTGATTCGTGCAGGAACGGCACGCGCGTTCCGAACATCATCATCGCGAAGTCGATCAGGTACACAATCAGGATCCCGCCCATCGCGGCCGCCATGCCGAGCTTGAAGTTCTCCGTGGCCCTGATGAGGCCAGAACGATAGGCAATCAGCAGGGCGCCGAATACGCCGATCGTGCAGAACACGGCCTGCAGAACTATGCCTGGATAACGGGCTTCGAACACGGCAGACAACGTGCCGAGCATGAGGCCCTCGAGCGCGGCATAGACCGGCGCGAGGAAGGGCGCGGTGGTCTTCTTGAAGATGATGATCAGGGCCACGACCAGCCCGCCGATGATGGCGCCGTAGTGCCATGGCGAGATCGTGGGTATGGTGCCGGGAACCGAGCCCGCAGGGAATGCCGAGTTCCAGGTGTATACCGCCCCAGCCAGTACGATCGCGAGCAGCATGAAGCTCTTATGCACGGTTCCCATGATCGTCATGCGTTCGGCGGTGGGGGAAGCGAGGTTCTGGAATGCTTTATCGTTCAAGGCGGGATTGGATGTTCTCATCCCTTCAGTTTAGGGGCGCGGAACCTCTGTTTCAATGAATTCCGGCCTGCGCCGTGTGCGTTCAAATAAAACAGGTACGATTTGGCGCATACGATTCTATCCGCAAAATCCCCCCTTTCGTTGATCTTATGAGCAACCTGGCAGATCCCTGCCATCCGCCAAACTGCTGATTCCCCGCCCCTTTTGAGATAGTCGTCAAGTTATTCATCAGAACTGTCGATTAGTTAGACGTAAGACTTTTTCAAACGTGAGGGGACACATGATTAACTGGGAAGAGCTAAAGCATATTCACGTCATCAAGAAGCTTGATGGCATTCTTTCTACCTGGTTCAACACCGCCGTTCTTATCTCCGACTCGCACGGCGTGATCCTGAACCACAAGAACGGCGAGAAGCCGAACTGCAATAACTTCCTGGTGCAGCTCATGTTGCAAAGCCAGCAAGGGCACGAGTTCCTTGAGCACTACTCCACAGAGATGTGCCACAAGTTCGGCCAGAGCGACAAAACCTACGACGTAGTAGATGGCCCACTTCCGAACACCAAGGCGATTTGGGCGAAAGTAAAGATCGACAACGAATTCCTCGGAACCGTTTTCGCCTGGCCCTTCCTCCCCGCCGAGCTCACTAGCGTGGACAAAGACGCCCTGAAAAAAGGCGCCATCAGCCTCGGACTCAACGCTAACGACGTTGAGAAAGCCGTGGAAGGCCTTAAAGCCGTAACTGACTCCAATCTCTACTACATGCAGGAACTCGTTCAGCTCGTGGCGCAGGAAATCGAAACCCTGCACCAGGAGATCAGCTCCCGCGATGAGCGCATCAGCGCTCTGAACAAAGAGCTCGGAGTTCGTTACCGCTACGACAATATCATTGGTAAGTCGAAGCCGATGCAGGAATGCTATACCCTGCTCGACAAGATCAAGAGCTCCGACTCCACCGTGATGATCTCTGGCGAAAACGGTACGGGTAAAGAACTCATCGCCCGCGCCATTCACTACAACAGCCCTCGTAAAGACAAAGGCTGCATGATCATCAACTGCGCCGCCTTCAACGAAAACCTCCTCGACTCCGAACTCTTCGGCCACGTAAAAGGTGCCTTCACCGGCGCCGTGAAAGACAAAAAAGGCGTTTTCGAGGCGGCCGACAAGGGCACAATATTTCTCGACGAAATCGGCGACATGACCGGCACCATGCAGGTGAAGCTCCTCCGTGTTCTGCAGGAAGGCACGATCCTTCCCGTAGGCGCGACAGAAGCCCGCAAGGTCGACGTTCGGGTGATCACCGCCACGAACAAAGACCTCAAGGCGATGGTAGAGAGCGGCGAGTTCCGCGAAGATCTTTACTACCGCATCAACGTGATCAACGTGCACGTGCCTTCCCTGCGCGACCGCAAAGAAGACATTCCGCTGCTCGTAGAACATTTCCTCAAGACGGGCTGCGAAGAGAAGGGCTTCCCTCTCAAACGCCTCGCCAAGCGCGCCATGGAAAAAGTATTCGACTACTCCTGGCCAGGTAACGTGCGCGAGCTGCAGAACGAGATGGAGCGCCTCCTGGTGCTCACCGGCGAAGATCCCACGATTCCTGTGGAAATCCTCTCCCCTCGCATCCGCGAGTTCGGCGAGCACACCAAAGTTCAGGGCGTGCGCGTAGCCGGCAAGCTCAAAGATGCCCTCGAAGAACTCGAGCGCACCATGATCAAAGAAGGTCTCAAGCGCACCAACTGGAACAAGAGCCGCCTTGCTAAAGAGCTTGGTATCTCGCGCGCCGGCCTCATCATGAAGGTGGAAAAGTACGGCCTCGACAAGCGCAAGGCCTTCGCCGCCGCCAACGGGGGAGCAGCTGCTGGCCGCACTCCGGTGGACGATGTTGAAGAAGATTATTACGACGAAGCCAAAGACGGCGAAGAAAAAGCCGGCTAAGCAAAAGCAAACAAGCCAATCCGTTTCCTGCAAAAGAAAGGCGAAGGTTTATCCTTCGTCTTTCTTTTTTCTATTTTGCTGCGAGAGCTTTGGCCAGCTCATCCATCGCTTTGGCGGTGGGATGCCCGTCGCCGGGATAGGCATACTCGGGGCCGGGAAAGCCCGGCAGCAACGATCTTACCGGAATCACTTCCAGGCCTCGTTCCTTCAGATCGCCTTCGAGCTGGTCCATCACGGGATCGCCCACGTTCCAGCTGAGCACCTTGAGCTTGCCGTGGAAATGCCGGTTCTGCAGGAGATCCTCGATCCGGGAAAGTACACTGGCGAGCTCGCGGGAGGTATTCGCCGGCAGCGAATAAGACTCCATCGACGCGATCCGGAAGTATCCTCTGGCGGCTTCGCAAAGCGCCGACCAGGAACAGGCCTGCCCTACGCCGCCACTGCGGGAAAAGTGGCCGTCGAACTTCGGCGGCCCTTCGCCGAATTTATAGCGGGGCGTTCCTCCGCTTTCAAGTCGTAGCCCCGCGACCCGGGGCAGGTGTTCCTTGATCAGCAGGAAATAGGCGCCAGTGATTTTGTCTCCCTGAAGTGCCGGCCGTTCCTGATCGAGCTCGAGAAGCCGCAGCGCCTGCTGTGCTCCCCAGCCCGGCACTCCGAAATTCAGTGCTGCTTTACCGCTGTATTGGCTGAAGCGCGCGGGCAGGGATTCGCCGTCTTTGAGGCCGTGCCCGAAAACGTAGGAATCGCCAAAAAACAAGGTAACGCCCGCCGCGCCGGCCGTAATGGGATTTACGCGCCAGCCGAACTGGTTGGTCGAATACGTCACTTCGTAAACCGCCTCGCCTCCGCGCTTCATCAAGCCGGGCAATGCACGCAGGTAGGGCCGGAGGCGGTATCCTAGTTCATTGTCCTCCTGGAGAAAGTCGCGTGGATTGCCCACCGGCCCACGGTAGGCCGCGCGTTCCGCGGGAGGCGTGAAAACACTGCCCGTGAAAAACCAGCTCTCCCCTTCCGGGATTCTGTTCAGCGCGCGTGTTTCGGCTTCTCTGCCATTCTCCAGCACGCTGAAGAAAACTTCACCGGTAAGCAGGGTCAGAAAAATTCCGAGCGCAACACTGAACCAAAATGTCCGCTTCACGTTTTCCTGGAGAGGATCAGCACTCCCTCGACCGCTTTGCGCACGGCTTCGTCGGAGAGGCGCGGAGTGATCACGAGGCCCATGAAGAGTCCAAATAGAGCTTCCAGGCTTGGATCTGATGCCTGAGGGAAGAAGCGTTTCAACTTTTGTTTATACTCGAGCTCGAGCTGCCGGAGAGAGGCGCCTATGTCCGTTTCTTCTTCCCGGTGAACCATATAAAAGGTGCCCATGTGGGGGCATTTTTCCAGCAGACGGCGCGTCTGCAGCACGCTTTCGGAAATTTGTCCGGCCTTCCACATCTCCACACGGTTAGTGGTGAGGCCGAAAAATTCTTCTCCGATCAGCTTCACGGCTTCGAGAAGAATCGCTTCCTTGGATTTGCCAAAATAGTAGTAGATGAGCGAGCGCGTGACCTTGCTCATCCGCGAGAGCTCACTCATCGTCCAGCGCAAATGACCACGCTTGAAGTCGAGCTCGATCGCGCTGTTCAGCACGCTCCAGAAGGTTTCGTCCTTACTCAAATGAGACATAGGGTATTTCCAGGGTACTCCATAACAGCCTAAGGAGTGTCCCAAAAACTGTCAGCTTTTCTAGGTAAATACCTGATATCGCTTAGGAATATTGTTAACTATCTTAACAAATCACTGGATGCGGCGCATTAAATCGGTTATAATAGGACTTGGCTCAAGGAGGGAATCCTTTGTCTCTCAGCGTAACAATCAAATTGGCGCAGACTCGCCACGAGTTCGAGGACGCGTTCCGGCTGCTCCAGCGAGCGCAGCTCGAGCTCGGAATCTCAAAGCCGGACGGCGACCTCTGGGTGCTCAAACACCACGCCCTGCCGAGCTCGAATACCATAGTCGCCCTTCAGGCCGGCGAGGTGATCGCCGCAATTTGCCTTTTCGGCGATAGCCCTTACCACCTGCCGCTGGAAGCCCGCCTCGACCTGAGCAACTTTCGTGCGAACCTCGAAGGTAGGCTAGCAGAGCTATCACTCGCGGCTTTCCACTCCGACTTCGCTAAAGACGAAAACTTGAAGCTTGCCCTGTTTCACTTTGCGTTCTGCTTTGGCGCCTCCTACTGCCACTACGACGGCTTCGTAACTGAAGCGCCGCTGACGCACGCCAAGGAAATGATGGAGCTCCTTCAATTCGAGCGGATTTTCGAGCCGATGAACAATCGTGAGCTTCTTTTCCTCAATGCCCGGGAGGGCCGCGACTTTCGCTCAAGAATTGATCCTTCCTTGGTGATGGAATTCCAGTTTCCTGAGAAAAAATTTTTCCTCGTGGCTCACCAGAGCATGGAGCCAGCAGTGCTCGACTACCTTTTCAACCAGCGCACACGACTCTTCGCGAGTCTCGACGACTTCGAACTGCGCGTGCTCAAGAATATCTATGACTACGGCGAATACAGCCGGGTACTGCCTTCACGCTCTCTTGCGATGCCAGAGAAAACAAGTCCACGCTATCCCCGCTTTCCGATGAACTGCGAGGGCTACCTCACGAACATCAAAGGCCAGAGGGAAAATGTGCAGGTGCTCGACGTTTCCCGCGAGGGCCTGAAGATCCGCGCGCCCCAGGCAATCGAGCGCGGCGCTTCGTATATGCTCACGGTTTTTGTGGGTGTGAATAAAAAAACCGAGCTGATCGCCAGCGTGATCTGGGTTGATGAGGTCGCAGAGATGGCAGGTCTCGACATCAAAAGCCACGACCGCAGTTGGACGGAACTGATCGCCTACCTCGAAAAAGACTTCTTGCGGGTCGCCTAAGGAGCCGGAATGGCCAGCTTCTTGAACTTCCAGGAATATTTTTTCTCAACGCCGTCCACGAGCTCGTTCCAGCCCTGCCGGAGCGTCCACAAAGCATCCTCGATCTCGGTCTTGATCGTGCCGGGCAGAACGTCGGTATAGGTGAGATTGATCCGGAGCTCATAGAGAAAATTGAACAGGAAAAACATGCTCGCGGCGAGCCGCGGGTCGAACTTGGCCACCAGCGCTTCTTCGGAGTCAAAATACCGGAAGGTAAAAGTTTCGGTAAACTGCGCACGGTTCCGGTACTTGGAGTAAACTTCCACCAGCTTATCGATATTGCGCTCCAGCAGGTCAAGTACTCGGTAAAGCTCGCAACAGCGAAGGAAAAAGGCGTGGTCTACCTCGTCGCGAAACCGCAACTCCCCGCCTTCTTCCGCAAGCGGGCTGCGGAATGTCGGGAGCGTGAATTTTTCGTAAGAATATTGCCAGAGCTTCTGGCCGCTCAAAGAGGCCTTACTCGCGGTAGATCGGGGTGTCGATTTTTTGACGGGAGTCTTCTTCTTTTTCATACCCACATACTAAACTCTGCCGGGTTGTCTTCCAAGCAGTAGCTCCCCTATAATATAGAGGTTCGCTGGATTCCACTTCTCCAGGAGGGAGATCATGAATTCCAAGCTTTTCGTCTGCGCGCTCCGCTGTTTTACGCTGAGCGGCTGTGCAAAATTTCTCGACAAATTTTCGCGGATCCCCGGCGGCTTTACCCTGCTCAAAATCGGTCACGACCGCAACAACCTGCGAAAACCCGGCCTGCTCCGCTTCGACAATCCCATTGAAACGCTCACGGAGCTCTCGGGTGGCGTGATGGTGTACGCGAAAAATACCGATACAGGCACGGTGTATTCCACTTCCGGAGCTTCCGAAGAAGACACCACGATCTCACTCTCGCTGCCATTCGGGCCCTACGAATTTTATGGCGTAGGCTGGCCAACGGCGAACCTTACGGGCTCCCCTTCGGCCGCCAGTCGCGTACGCTGCGGATACGGCCCCGCCAAGGAACTGATCGCCGCAAGCGATACCGTCGTACTCGACATGATCGACTTAAACAATTGCTACTCCGATACCTTCTTCACTCCTGCCATCGCGACAACAGAATCCCCCGCGAATTCCATTGCCGCGCTTAAGATCATCCCTTGCGGCAAGGGTGTGGACGTGAGCGTGAAAGACTACGCCATGGACTGCAATCGCTCCGAAAGCAGCTCCTACTTCTGGAAAGGCGACCCATTTGATTCTGCAATGGACCGCGCCCAGTTTTTCTCCACCAGCAATGTGTTGATGTACATGGCATCAAAGGACGAGTTCATCGAACCTTGGGGACTATACCGGCACGACTTCTCCTCCGGCAGTCAAACACGCGTGAGCCTGATTCATAGCTCTGGCACTGGAATCAAGACAATCCAAAGAGTACCCGGAAAGGAAGAGCTGCTTTTCACTCTAGATCTCGGAAGCGGCGACCGCAATCTCATGCTTTACAAGCTTGCTGACGGCTCCGTTACACGCCTCGACGTTTGCGGCACCAATAACGTTTGCAAAGGTGCCCAGGAATTCCGCGTAAGCCCTGATGGCTCCTACGTCGTATTCGTAAACGATGGCGAAGCTGCGGGCACAATGGAACTCTATTCTATTCCGCTGGCGGGCCCGACCTATCCCAATACAATCATCAGCGGAACAACCACTCCCCTCACCAATCTGGGGGTCTACCAATGCAGCAGCTGCGGGAATGACAATAAATTCTTCTTCGAAATTATGCCCACCTCTGCGGATCCCTTCGTGGTTTTTTCCGGCACGAAGGCCAATGCGAATCAGCAGGAGCTTTTCCTTGCTAGGCTCGACGGCACAAGCTTCAACGCCAATATTTCAGGCTCAAGTCTGACTGCCACAGAGAGCGGCACGAAGATCTCCGGCCCAGAACTGAGCGGCACTACTACCGCGGGCGACCAGCTTAAGTTCACCAGCGACGGGAACCACCTTGTTTATCACGTAAACAATACGGGCGTAGACAAGGTTTACCAGATCGACGTGGACTTCGCTGCCTCCGTGTTCACGGCTAGCACGCCGATCCAGATTACCAGTTCGTTAGCCACTTCTCCGTACTTTAAGTTAGGGGAAGCTGGCAAAGCCGTGGCTTTTCGAAAACTGAATACGCCAGATCGCCTTGAAGTTATTATGTGGAGTCTATCGGCGCCGGCTTCGACTATTCACCAAAGCCATGAGTTCAATATCCCGAGCCCAAACTTCAGTTTCGGCCAGGTAGAACTTACCAGTGGAGACGCAAAGGTGGTCTACGCGGTTGCAGATTTAACTACACCTTCGACCCCCATAGCGACAATGCTATTCGGCGATACTATCACGGCCATAGATAATACTGGCACAACTACAGCGGTCGACCTTACAGGCGGATCGATCACCGGCACAAAGAAAATTGCTGCCACCTCGCCCGACCACAAGTTTGAATCATTCGTTGTCAGCAATGACGGTACAAAAGTGATCTATATCGCTGACATTATCACTGACACTGTTTTCGAAATTTTCTTTACTCCGATTGCTGGCGGGTCACCGGTGAGAATCAGCCCCACATCGATCGATGCGGCCACCAAGTCAGTAAAGAGCATTAACCAGCATACCGACAACAAAGTCTACTTCAACGCCGACGCTGATGGCGACGGCTTCGCTGAGATGCTCAGTACCACGCTTTCCGGATCTCCCGTCATTACGAACCTTGGCCTGCCCGCCAACTTGAAAAGTCTCCACGATGTTTCCGGCGGTGAAGAAGCCATCTCGAGCGGTTTTCCGGTGATGGCCTCTCCCATTGGCGGCCCGAACATGAAAGAGGCTTATCTCTACGACCACACTGCCAATACCTACCAACGCATTACCACCTTCAGCGGTGGAATGAATACAACTCCATCTCCAGCTGTTCCCGATGATCTCGGCGCCGGCCGGGTGAGGCTACGCTGGATGAAAAATCCCTCGGGCGCGGCCCCCACTACCGCTTTCGCCAGCGACTGCACGAGCTATCCAAGTACCACCGTGTTCGACGGAACCGAGATCCAGAGCACTATCCGAATTCCTGTAGGCGACGGCACAAGCAACCGCTTCCCCGTGGAGGTGGATATTTTCCCGCTCGCCACGAGCTGCAGCGGATCCGTTGTTACCTATTCCTTCCCTCACGGGCTTGCAGGGCCCCCTTCAGACGGAGCTTCCTATGCCAAGCTCGAAGGCCAGGGCGGCTCTCTGGGTAACTTGAAACTCTTTCTGCGTGAAAAGTAAGGCATCAACCTCGGACCAAGTTCTTTCCTAGCGATTTTTGGGCGTGTCGATTTTTTGACGTTGCCCATCTTCAAACTCACAAACAATTTCAAAACTTTCCAAGGTTGTCCTCCATACCGCCGGCCCCCTATAATATAGAGGTTCGCCGGATTCCAATTCTCCAGGAGGGAGATCATGAATTCCAAGCTTTTCATCTGCGCGCTCCTTTGCCTTACGCTGAGCGGCTGCTCCAAATTTTTCGACAAGTTCTCTCGACTCTCACCAGGGATGTCGACCGTTCGTTTTTCTGACGGAAAAAAGAAACGCGCGGGAGCCGGGCCAACACTTTCGGGCGGCTTGATGATCTACGCCTCCCGCACGGATGGAGTCACGCAGACCATCTTGCTGTCTGATGACGACGACGATACCCCTCATGCTTTGCCCAACGGCGTATGGAAATTTTTCGCCGTGGGCTACCCCACCGCTCCGGCGGCCACCCCCCAGCCAGACAATATGAGCGAGCCCCCCCGCTGCGGTGAAAGTGAAGGCACGTTCGACTTGGCTGGCGGCGCAACGCAGACAGTTGCTCTCTCGCTCACTACGGAAGCCTGCAGTACTGATGTGTTCAGCGAAGCAGATTTCACGACCGGAAGTAGCGTAGATCCCGTGGAGCTCGTATTTTGCGACCACGCTACGGATGCATCCGGCTTTACCTCGACCGGCGAAGCATGCGGCGACGGGAAACAAAGCCCCTCGTTTAACAATGGCCCACCGCCGCCCATTGGTAAGGCCGAGCATGTAAACTTCGATCCGATTTCGGATCGCTTCGTGTACATTGCCGACACTTACGGATTCAAAGAGCTATTCTCCAGCGACTCATCCGGCAAGAATGTGATCCGGCAAAACACTCACTTCGTGAATACCACCTCACGCAATGTGTCTGACTACGAGGTGGTTTTTGACAACGATACCCTTACCTCCACGGGAAAAGCGGTCTATTTGTCCGACGACGAGTATGAAAACTCCGGAGTATACCAGCTGTATATAACGGAGATTGGAACGCAAGGGGGCACTAGAATCAGCCCTACGCTTTCGTCAGGCCTATCAGTCGGTGGAGGGATCCAGCGATACAAGATTTCTAAAGATGGAAAGTACGTCGTGTTTGCGGCACGCACCTCAAACGCTGGACCACTCGAGCTCTATGTGGTCGACCTGGAAGCCACAGCTCTCGACGATACCTCGGCGAAAAAACTCAGCCACGATGGCATCGCAGGTAACGGGATTCAAATTCCCACTGCCGGAGCCGACTGGGATTTTCATATTCTGCCCGACAGCGAGCATGTGGTTTTCGCCGGTAGATTTACACACCCGAGCCAGGCGGAGCTTTTCCACGTTCCAATTGCCGACAAGATTGCTGATGAAACAGACGACCTTTTAATTTCCAAAATCAGCCACTCGGGTGGCTTCGACACGAGCTACGCCGTGAAGGAGCTCAGGCTGAGCTTCGATGGCGCAACACTATTCTGGAAGGGAAATCTTTGCACTGACTTTCCAACCTGTGCCTCGACCAAAGTACTGATCTACGCCACAGATCTTTCTGATCCAGCATCGCCAGACAGCCCGCTGTTGATTAGCCAGAACACCACCGGGCCCGCAGAGCCTACGAGCGGCGTCTTATCAGGATTCTGGGTTTCACAAACCACCAACCACCTTGCGTTCGTAGGCGACATTGACACGGCCACGCAAAATGAACTCTGGATCATCAACTTCGACGACTTGGCGAACCTTACGAGCAACAAGGTCGATAGCGATCCAACCTTTGGATTTCACTTCGTGAATTTTTCTCCCAATGGCAGCAGTGTCGTCTACCTCAAAGGTAACTCGAACATTTCCTTTCCCAATGACAAGAAGCTTTTTGCGGTGTCGTCTAATGGAAGCACTACCGCTGAGAACCTAACTCCGAACATGACTCAGGGTTTTGATCTCGCTAACGCGGGAGGTGGAGACACTTCGCCGCCATTTAAGATCATCGACGAGAACCGGGTGCTCTATATTGGCGATGTGTCGGCCGCGGCGACCCCCAACACAGTTCCCACTCTCCGCATGAGCACCATCGATGGCCTCTACCAAGAAGAAAGCCTGATTGGCTCTCCCACGAACACTGGGGCAATAACCAAAAGCTATGACTTCGGCTATGACCACGTGTTCTTCACAATGGACGCCACGACCCCCGGGCAGTATGAGGCTTATAGAAGAAATATCGGGAGCGATCCCGACTCGGATCCGAGTATCTATGACCCGCCTGTTGCGCTCACCACCATTGGTTCCATGGTTAGTACTGAAAGTGTGAACGTTCCGCCGCCTCAGTTTCAGAGCATCTTCGGCGGATCCAATCCGATTTTTCTCAACGCCCGGCGCATTGCTCCCTCGGGCCCTATCGATGCCTATTTTGTAAGCGACTTCAATGACCCCTTCCTCGATACTCCGGTTAAGCTCAGCCACGTGGATGGCGGGCCCCAGGGCTCGGGCAGCTACCGGGTGAGCCTCATGGGTTACGATCTGGCTGGCAATGAAACCCAATCCATCACCAGCCAGTGTTTCAGTAAACTCACCGCCGATGGAACTGCCACCACCAAGGGGCTCAGAATCCCCTCCGGAAACATCGGAACCTACAATCCCTTCAAGGTTAAGGTGGAGATTTTCGCCAATGCCGATGGAGAAGACTGCTCAGGCACTCCTGTGCAGGTAACGCTTTCCAGCGGCCTGGCAAACTATATGTCGGGGGATACTCAGATAAAAATGGTCAATACCTCCTCGGAGTCGAACCTCTTCCTCTCTTTCTGACTTGTGGTATGTTCGGATCAAGGAGCCGCCTTTGCGGCGACATACCTATGAAAAAATCCGAGCCAGGTTGTTTCCGTAAACCCACCCCGGAAGAGCTCAAACAAAAGCTCGACCCTCTCCAGTACGCCGTCACGCAAGAAGACGGCACCGAGCGCGCGTTTCAGAACGCCTACTGGGACAACCACGAGGACGGCATCTACGTAGACGTGGTTTCCGGCGAGCCGCTCTTCAGCTCCCACGACAAGTTCGATTCGGGCACGGGCTGGCCGAGTTTTGTGAAGCCGCTGGAAGCAGAGAATATCGTAACGAAAACCGACAAGAGCCTCTTCATGACCCGCATTGAAGTGCGCTCCAAGCAGGGCGATTCCCACCTGGGGCATCTCTTCGACGACGGCCCGCGTGATCAAGGAGGCATGCGCTACTGCATGAACTCCGCCTCGATGCGCTTCATCGCCAAAGCCGAGCTCGAAAAAGAAGGTTATGGGGAATATCTGCGTCTCTTTGAATCGGAGAAAAAATGAAAGCCACATTAGCCGGAGGTTGTTTCTGGGGCGTGGAAGAGCTGCTGCGCACTCAGCCCGGGATCACAAAAACGGAAGTTGGCTATACGGGCGGAACCACCGCGAATCCTCGCTATGAAAACGTGAAAACCGGCACCACGGGCCATGCGGAAGCGATCCAGGTGGAGTTTGATCCCTCCAAAACTTCTTATGAGGCGATCCTGCGTTTCTTTTTCACCATGCATGATCCCACCACCGCCAATCGGCAGGGAAACGATATTGGCTCCCAGTACCGCTCTGCGATCTTCTACCACGATGAAGAGCAACGAAAAGTCGCCGAGCTTGTGAAGGCAGCGGTCGACAAAAGCGGCGCATGGAAGAAACCTGTGGTGACCGAGATCGTGCCGGCGGGGGAATTCACCAGCGCCGAGGACTTCCACCAGGATTATTTACAGAAGCACCCCAGTGGTTACACCTGCCACTGGGTGCGTGCTGACATCAAGTTCTAGTGCTCAGTAAGCGGGCCCCTTCAGCTCGCGCAGTCGCTTTTCAAGTTGAAGTTGGCGGCTGATCAGCGAGCCCTTTTTGGACTGCAAGGAAGCCAGGTCGGCTTCGGCGCCTTCGGAGGCTCCGGCCTGGGACGCATCTGAGCCTTCTTTCATCTGGGCGTTGTCGCGGCGGCTCTCGGCGCCACGGATCTCTTTTTCCAGCTCCTCAATATCCTTGTTTACCTGGCCAAGCTGGGCTTCGGCTTCTTTCTCGGTGAGTTTGGCAAAATACTCCGGAGGGTCGCCAGCGACGGACTGAGAAGCCGTCGAACAGGCGGAGAAAGAGAGAAGCAGGCAGAGAGCGGCGGTGAGCTTTTTCATAATCCATCCTTCGCTACTAGGATGAGGCAAGCACGCTTGCCACGCATGGGGCTCCGCGGCTAATTGTCCTCTTTTTTTCAGGCAACCATTCGCTTCGTCACCGACGAGCAAAAGAGAAGTGTCTCCAGCAACTGGAGTCCTTGTAGCAACGTTCGGCCTGGGAAAGGCATCGCCAGGAGGATACTTGCAATTCTAGTTCGCGAGGTAAGCCTCTAGAACATCAATATCGTCCTTGAGGTGCGGCATGGGCGGCATCACTCCCGTGGCGCGTTTAGGCTTATAACCTTCTGGGTAGGTACCCTCGAGCACGCGCTTGATCAGTAACACCTTCGATGAACCTGCCACTGCCGGGCCGACCGGTCCGTCGAGCTTCGGATTTGCGTTGTGACAGACCACACAGTTATTGGCGTAAACGCGCTTTCCCTTTTCAGCCAGGGGCTCCGGGGGCGCGTTCGGATCTTTGGACTTTGTGCAGGAAACGAGGGCCGCGAGAGCCAGCCCCCCAACCAAAAATCTAGAGAACCACATGCATCAGCAGCGAGAAAATCGCGGTGAGCACAAAGCCACCGGTGATCACGCCCTTGACAGTTTCGATCGGGCCGAGCTTACCCTTCAGCGCATTGATTTCGATGATGCCAATGATCAGCACCGCAAAAATCCAGTAGAGCGGAAAGCGCGAAACTTCGGTTACGGGAAGCGACAGGTGACTGGCGGCGGCCATGAACCAGAGCATCGGCACCGACAAAAGGGTATTCGTGCGCGAGGCGAGCAATGCGCGAGGACCAGCTTCGGCAGCGCCTGGAATGGCGGCTCCCCCGGCGGCAGTTTGCACCGCGTTCGCGATCACCAGCTTTTGAGCCGGATGGATCACGAACCAGACATTGCAGCCCATCACTAGGCCCATCAGGGTGCCCGTTAGGATCTGCACACCCCAGGAATTATTGTAACCCATCATCTGGTGCCCTCGGATCGACACGATCGTAAGACCGGTGGCCATTGTCCAGAAAGCGGCCCAGCGAAACCACCACATCGCGCGCGGAAGAAGCTTTCCGAGAACTTCGGGTTTCGCGGCAGCGGCGGCTTCCTTCATAAAGGAGCCCTGTACGAAATTGAAATAGTACAAAAGGCCGATCCAGATCACACCCATGTAGATGTGAAACCAGCGAAGCAGAAACAGGAAACCTTCAAGACTAAAAAGTGGCGACGACATACTAGATTTGCCTCCGAATCCGGACAAAAGAAATTCCGTGTGTTGCCCGGATCATACAGGAATTTAAAAAAATCCCAAGAACAGGAAATTTCTATACGAGGCGCGTCAGTGCCTATTTGCCTCGAATTTGTTCCATCCGCGCGATCCCCTGGCTGTGAAACTCTGGTAGCGAGGTCGAATGGCGCAATTTTTCGGCGGCCTCGACGGGAAACAGGCGCCTGAGGCTGTTTTGGTAGGCCTGCGGGTGGGGCTGCTCGATGCTTTGCACCGTGTCCCCGGAGTAGCGCATGCGGGTAGCGAGGAAATTATGGTCCCCGTCCAGGGCTTTGACCTCGCCTAGGGTCTCTTCAAATCGGGCGCAGCCCAGCGCGAGGTAAAGGTACTTTTCGTCTTTGCCGAGCCACTTCTCCACGCAAGCCTGGCCGGGCCGCTTGCCTTCGGCGAAAGCACGCGCCGCCTTCGCGTGTTCCTCGTCAGGGGACGCGTCGAATTTTCCGTGGGCTTTTGTCCAGCTCCACTCAAACACGCGGTCGCGCTCGTTATAAAGCGTGTTCGTGAGCAGCGCAGCCACGCCAGCGAAGGCCAGCGCAACTGCCAGGCGTGAAAATTGTGCAGGAACGGCCATCTCTCACCTCACCTCAAAGCTCAGCGAATCCAGGATCGCCCCGCTTCGGCTGCTCAGCTTTAGATGATGCCGCCCTTTTACTGGTTTCCAAAGCGAATCGTTGAGGCGCTGGCCGTTGAGGTAAAGCGTGCCCTCCCCTTCGGCCTCGATCGAAATCCGCTGATGGGCCGACGGGATATCAGGATCCACTGCGAGCACGGCGCCCGCCGCCGGATAGAGAATACGGCCGAAACGGCCACGCTCAAATTTTGTCGGCGCATCAGCCCGAAGTAGAGGAAACGGCTTAGCCACACGCCCGCGGTGCAGGTGGTCCATGAGCGTTCGCCAGATGGGAGCCGCACCCGATACCCCGCTCACCTGCCACATCGGGCTGCCGCCGCTGTTCCCGACCCATACCCCCACGGTGAAATCGGCAGAGTAGCCTACGCACCAGTTGTCGCGCATGTCTTTGCTGGTGCCGGTCTTAACTGCGGTTGGGTAAGGTGTGGCGAGCAGGGAATCCCAGCCGAAGGTTAGGGCGCGAAAGCCTCGGTCGGAAAGGATCGCCGAGATCTGCCGCGCGGTCTTGGCGCTAAGGAGGCGCTTCTCTTTTTGATCGGAGCGCTTCTGTTCGAGGCGCAGGGGCTTCCAGACGCCTTCATTCGCAAGGCTGAGGTAGGCCTGCACGAGATCGAAAAGGGTCACGTCGGCGGTGCCGAGCGCGAGGCTAGGGCCATAGTGCACGCCTTCCTCGAGGGCACGAAAGCCTAGCTGGTCGAGCAGCGCGCGGAAGGGATCCACGCCCACCAGATCGACCATGCGCACGGCAGGAATATTGAGCGAGCTCGCCAATGCCTCCTGCGCAGTGACGGGCCCATGAAAACGGTGGTCGTAGTTGTCGGGCTCGTAGGAGCCGCGGTCGAGGCCGAGCTCGAAGGGTTCGTCGAGCAGCCAGGAGCCGGGTTCGAGATAGCCCTGGTTGAAAGCGAGCGCGTAGAGAAAAGGTTTCAGGGTTGAGCCAGCCTGCCGCCGCGCCTGCACCATGTCGACCTGCGGGCTCGCTGATAGAGCGCCGCTGCCGCCCACGTAGGCGAGCACTTCGCCGGTTTTGTTGTCGGCCACGACCACGGCCGCGTCGCGCGCATTTTGTGAGGAGAGATTCTTCAGCTGGTCCTGGATTGCGTCGATCGCCGCCTGCTGGAGTGGAAAGCTCAGCGTGGACCGCACCTCGCGCGCCTGTGGGGCGAGCAGGCGGCGCGCGAGATGAGGCGCGAGGCTCGCACGGGTCACGGGAGCCTTTGCCGCTCCGAGAGAGAGAGCTGCGAAACTCTCGAGATTCTCGCAGTTACCGAGCAATGGAACCGAGGCCGTGTAACGGCAAAGGCGTTTTCCCGCCGCGGCCGCACTCATGCCGGGCGCACGAAGCAAAGTTGCGAGCAAGTAACTTTCCCGCAGGTCTAGGCCATGCGGGTCTTTCTGAAAGAGCGCGCGCGAAGCCGCCGTGAGGCCACGGTGCTCTCCCCGAAATGTCACGAGATTGAGGTAGGCCTCGAGGATCTGCTGCTTACTCCAGCTCTTTTCGAGCTCCCATGCGAGCCGCCCTTGCCGCACCTTGCTCCAAAGGGAACGATGAGCCTGCTTTCTCCGCTCCGCTTCCAGAAGACTCACCGCCTGCATCGAGATCGTGCTCGCACCGCGGCGGCTGCCGAAGGCGGCACGCTGCCAGAGGGCACCAAGCACGGCACGGAAATCGACTCCACCGTGCTCGAAGAAGCGGCGGTCTTCCACGTCGAGGATCGCCGCCTTGAGGGCGGGGCTCACGTCGTCGAGCTTCACCCAGTCGAGCGCGCGGCCATTCCAGCTGAGCCGCTGCTCCTGCAGGAGATGACCGTCGCGGTCGAGCAAGCGGCCGTCGGAAGCCTGGTAAGCTTCCCTTACGGTGTCGAACGCGGGCAGCAGGCCTTCGCTGGCCTGCGCCGGCACCGACAAAAGGCAGAGAAACAAAAATAAGCAGCTACGTGCTCTCATTTTCTACTTCTGCACCGTCACGCTATCGTTGCCGCTCTCGCTGTACATCTCGGGCGCGTACATCGCTTCGACGCGCGAGTTCGGCAGCTGGAAGGTTCCGGCTGCGTTCAGGCGCACAGTGTACTCCACTTGATGGCTGCCCTTCGGCATCCACTCGTGGTACGAGCGGAAGCCAGAGAAGCCGCGTTCCTCGAACGTGCCCCAGCTGTAGCCCTTCTGCTTTTCGCCCTTGGTAAGGAACGAAGAGTCGTTGCCAAGGCCCGAACCGAGCACGGTCGCGCCCGCAGGAATCGGATCCGCTACCACGACCCATGTCATGTCGGCGGGCGCTTCGATCTCAAGGGTCACGCGGTATACGTCGCCCACACTCCACTTGCCTTTTTCCTTCTGCTCCACCGGCTTCACAGTGCGCTTCATCCGGTAGCCCTTAGAAATTGGCTCCGTGAGCTTCACGGCGGCGCGAGCTTCGAGCAACGCCCAGGGCTTGCCGCTCCCGTTGTGCGACACAGTCAGGTCGGTCTTTGCTTTCGGCCATGGGAAGCTCACGGGTTCGACGCCCTTGTCGCCGTTCCACTTACTTTCCGCCTTCTTATCTCCGAGCAAGGAAGTCGTAACCCCGCTGACTGCTTCTTTCTCGTGCTTTGAAGAGAAACGCTCCATCGCGAGCACGCCCCACGCGTTCGCGGTGGTGAGGTCCCAGTGACCCCGCTGCATTCTCGCTATGGATCCACGAACCAGGCGGCCAATATCGCTGTTCCATTTTTCGTCAGAGCTCGCCGAAAGAAGGAGCTTGTTGGCTTCCTCGTCCATCGACGACATCAGCCACCACATGCGGCTCGAACCTTTGAAGCCAAGCACGGTTCCGCGCCATTCTACGCGGGCACGGATAATCTGCTCCGCTTGAGCGAGCTTCTTCTCACGCTCAGGGATCGCCTGTTCGCGTTTGAGCAGGTTATACCAGTCCACGAGCGCGCGCATCGGCCAGAGATTCGGCTCGAGTTGGATAAGTGCGAGGTAATCAGGGCTGAAGCTCTGGTAACGGCTGAGCGCTTCCATCGCGTTGAGCTTGCGGATCGCGAGATCCGCCGCGGGATAGAGGAAGCCGGCATAGTAGCTCTTGCCAGTCACGAAGTTTTGAAGGCCGCCGATGATTTTGCGAAGATCGTCTTCCGGGATCTGGTAGCCGGCTTCATTTGTTACGGCCAGGAAGTAGGAGGTGAGCGTATCGCTTCCGTAGATTCCTTCCGGGAAATATTTCAGCAGCCCCTGCCCGTCGATATAACTCGACAGGTTCTTGGCAATGCCATCCCATGCCTTCTCGTCGCGCAGTGCAACGGCCTTCGAAGTTCGCTGCTCGAGGCAGCCGTAGGGATACCCTTCCATGTAACGTTTCACGCCGTCGAGGTTGGCCGCGAGGCTCTTCTCGAGACGCACGGTGACGCCGCCCGTATCCGGCAGGCTTCCTTTCGCCTGCTCCACCGGCATACTGAGCTTGCCCTCTACCCTTTCGAGGGTAGACTGCAATACGCTCTCGCGCAGCGCGGGCTCGAGCTTCTGGGTTACCTTGAGGGAATCGCGGGCATCGCCGCTCTTTGCTTCAAACTCGAACACTTGGCTATCGCCTTTGTTCGGAATCAGCAGCGGCCAAGAAACGCTCTTGCTCGCGCCGGGCGTAAGCTCCACGTTTTGCGCGCCCTGCGCCTTGCCGTTCACCTTGAGCCTCACTTCGGCTTTCAGCGCTTTCTCGCCTGCGTTCCTCACGGTTACTTCGGGAAAGGTTTTGTCGCCGTGACGCGCCAGGGGCGCGACTCCGGAGAAGAGCATCAGGTCTTGCCGGGTGCGCACGGACTTCTGGCCCGTGCCGAACTTGTCGGCATCTTCCGAGGCGATCGCCACGATCCGAAAGCTCGACAGGGAATCATTCATCGGCACTTCGGCCTCGGCTTCGCCGTCTTTCAGCGGGAGCGTCGCTTTCCAGTAAAGGAGAGTATCGAACAGCTCGCGCGCAGAGCTCTGCCCGCCTCCACCGCCAGGGGGCAGCGCCTTTACGCCGAAGTGGCGCTTGCCCACCACCTGGCTCTGCGCCGTGGAGGTTCTCACTTTCAACGAGCGCCGGCCCATCATCGCGTCGAGCAGCTTCCAGCTGTTATTGGGCATCAGCTCCAATAAGGCTTCGTCGATCGCGACCAGCACCACCTCACCCCTCGACGGCTTTCCGTCGAGCGCCCGGTTCACCTTCACCTTTACCTTCGCCTTCTCGCGCACCTTGAACTCAGTGCGATCGGTTTCCACCTGCACGTTCAGGCGGTGAGCCTTCCAGCCCACCGAGATCTCCGCGATACCCAGCTTATGGGCCGGCTTGGCGAGGTCTATGAGTGCGGTAGCGACCGGATCCCCCACCCTGCCGCGCACGAGAAATGCGCTCACGAACACGTTCGGCGCGTAGCTTTCTTTCACGGGAACTTCGATCACGGGATTCTTACCGTCCACTTCACGAATGTAGCGGTCGATCACGCCCTCGCGCTCGACTGTTACCAGTGCAGTGGCGTTACGGAACGGGCTTCTCACCTGGAAGCGCGCCGTTTCGCCGCCTTCGTAGGCTTTTTTCTCAGGCAAGAGATCAATACGGTCGTCGTTGTCCTGGGCAAACCAGGAGTCGTCGCCGGCCACGTAAATTTCCTGATGCGCGCGCGAGCCTTCCGACTCCGCCACGAGTACCATGCTACCGGTCGCGGGGGCCTTCACGTCGCAGAACAGCAGGCCCTTCTCGTTAGTTTTTCCGGAGCAGGCTTCGCCCTTGTCGCGGATTTCCTCGAAGTTCTCGTAGGCATAAAAGCCGCCCACGATGCGCTTGCGGTGGGAGAAGCTCTCTTTTTCCAGCCACTCCACTTTCACTTTTTTGCCGTCGAGCGGCTTGCCTTCGGGAGTGAGCACCGCAACGCGAAACTTTACTTTGTCTTTTTGGGCGGCCCAGCCGTCGGGCATGATGCCCACTACGGAGTTGCCCGGGTATACCATCGTATCCCGGCCCACGCTCTGCACTTCTCCGTTAGGATCGCGATACTCGGCCTCGACCATCACGCGGGTTGGAACGTCCCAGACCGGGATCCCCTTCACCACCGCGCGCGCGCCGCCGCCGCCGTCGAGCGTGAATTTTTGTTCTGGGAAAGTCTTGTCGGTCTTCTCTTTCTGTTCGCTCGCGGAGCGGTTGAAGCGCCCGGCTTTGATGCCGCCGTTGGCGAAGTTGAAGCCTTCATAGCCATCGAAGCTGGCCGATGCAAACTTCTCAGCGCGGGAACGCAGCTTCACCGACAACCCGCTCGCGCCGCCGCCCGACAGGTAGCGAACGGAGATATCGAGCGGAACATCTTTCACACCAACGAGCGTGCCTTTTGGCCACTGTACGGTTCCTGCCATCACGGGCAGACGGAACTCTTCCACGCGGAACGAGCCGCTGCGGTACACGCCCTTGCCCCAGGTGCGGAACTCCTGCTCTTCGCCGCTCTTGCCCTTGGCGGGACTCTGGTCATCGACAGTGAGGTAGATGCTGTAGGTTCCGAGCTCGGCGTCTTTCGGGATCTTCCATTCGTTCTCGGCAGTGCCGCTGCCGCCAAATTTCACCGGCATCACTATCTTTTTGCCAGAGGAATGCAGCAGCACGAGGGACTTCGGCATTCCTTCTTTTTTGTAGCGGATCCCGCGCAGGAAAGGCTCCCGCAGGAAATGCTTCATGTGCGCTTCCTGACCGGCGCGAAAGAGCGTGCGATCAAGCACGGTGTGCGCCATGCTTTCGTCGTTTTCGCCATAGCTGGTTGGCAGGTGAAAGCGCCAGCTTTCGATGCCATCGTCCCAGCCGGAATGCACGAAGCTGAAGTCTCCGTCTTTCTCGGCCAGCACCACAAGCCCACTGGTAAAGCCTTCTCCGTTGTCGCGGGTACAATTGAACCCCTGGGTATTCGGTAGCGCTTCGGTGAGCGCGGTGCCGTTCTCGTCGGTCTTGCCTTCCCAGATCGTTTTTCCATGGCAATCCGTCGCGCGCACTTTTGCGCCCTTAACCGGCTTTCCTTCCTCAAGGGAGGTTACCCATACCAGGCTGCTCTCCACGCCCCACTTGAAATGCACGGCCAGGTTGGTCACGAGCGCACCCGCGGCCACATACATCGGCGCTGGTTTGCCCAGCATTGATACGCCAAGCAATTTGCTCTCGAGCTCCACTACGTGAAAGCCTTTTTCCCCAAGAGGGATTCCGATCACTTCGAACGCCTGGGCGCCGTTGGGCTTCGGAAGCTCAAACTTCTGCAGGCCCTTTTCACCTTTGATCAGGCTTTCGCCGCGCAGGTCGATCTGCTTTTCTTTTTCGTAACGGAAGTAATTGTCGTGCCGCGAGCGCAGCTTGAGCACCCAGTTCATCAGCGCCACGGGATCGGCGGCTCCGATGTTCACCTTACTGCCCACCAGCTTCGTGCTGGCCACCTTGGCCTCGATGTTCCGCAGGGTCACGGGCAAAACAGGGTCTTTCGCTTCCACGATGCCAAACGGGGAAGAAAACTTAGCGAGAGGAGGGTAGCCGCCCGTAGAGACTTCGAGCGGGAATTTATCTTGGTTAGTGAGCGCGCGACCCTGCTCGTCTTTGATCCCGCCCGGGAGAACAACCGTGAATTTGGTATTCGGCGGAAAGGGCCCCTTGAAGCTCAGGTAGCTGATCGTGTTGTCTTTGGAGTTAAGTTCAGGCTTGAGCGTGAAGCTGCCAGCCTTGAGCACGGTTTTTTCCACGACCTTGCGCTCTACTTCTGACGAAAAACGCACGGACATCTCGCCAATCGGCAGGCACGGCGAGTTCTCGTTTTCTCGCTGGCAGCTGAAGGTCGCGGTGAAATCCTGCTGCGTGCGGTAGGCGATCATCTGGTCTTCGGTTGTCGCTGCGCCTTTGGCGCCTTTGATGCCCTTGCCCCAAACGAGCTGCACGCGCACGTTCGGCGGCAAGCTGCGGCTGCTTTCCAGCACGATGGGAAACATTTTCGTATTGCTCTGCTCGCTGTCTTCTTGACCGCCTTCCTCGTCTCCTTCGCCATAATAATTGCGGCGGCTTTGTTTAAGAATTTCTTCCTTCATCTTGCCGGAAACAACTTTGAGCGGAATCCGCTCTGGCAGGCCTTCCACGAGCAGGTAAGCGTGCTTTTCCACGCTGGCTTCGTCAGCCTTACCGTCGAGCTGCAGAAGAAAAGCTGGCTTCTGCTCGATCGAGCTTCCTTCGTAAGGCTCGCTCCTTTTAATGGCTGGGCCTCCCGTTTCGAAAGAAAACTCCGCCTTGCCCTCGAAGGCGCCGCCTTTGTCGCTCTTTAGCTCCCTCTTCGCGGTGAACTTACAGCCCTCGCCGGCACCAAGCTCTTTCTCGAACTCGTAAATCCAGGTGCGCGAGTCTTCCCAGGTTCCTTTGCCTGTTCGTGTGCAGTCGATCTTGAAGGGCTCGATCCCGCGCGGGTCGCCGAAAGGAATCATCGGCTCGCTGAACACGATGCGCACCTGCCGCGGCGACTTGACCGTTCCCTGCGGATGGAAGTCTTTCACGGTGTAGGCGGAGGCGTTGAGGGTGGCGAGAAGAGAGAGGGCGAGCGAAGAAAGGGCGAACATGAATTTCTCCAGGAAGGTTGCGTGCCTCTACTTTACGTGCGCGCCGAGATTTTTCCAGAGAAGAAGAGGCGCATATTGCGTGGAGGTTTGATGTAGACCGCACGCGTCGTGCCGTCGGCCCGCAAGGCCTGGTGCCGCCTTAGAAAGCCAGGTAAGTCAGCAGCGCGTAAACGCGCTGTCCCAGGGTTCGGTAGGCGGAGCTGTTTTCAATTTTGTACGTTGCGACTCGAAAAACCGTGCGCTCTCCCGCATGCAGTTGCATCTCGCCTCTTGTTCTTGAACCCGGCAAACCCCAGTTCTCCCGCCAATACTCTTCTAACTTGACAGAATAGAGCGTGGCCGAATAGGTTGCGGCACCCTGATTTACCACCTCATCCGTTAGTTCAGATGAAACTCTTGGAGATTGCCCATGAAAAAATCATTTCTGCTTCTGCCATTTTTCTTTGCCCTCTTTGCCATCCTTCCCCTTTCCGGCCATGCCGACTCCAGCGATCACGAGCCCCGCGAACTCACTTGCTATGAAAAGGCACGCATCGTGGTGGAAGCCAGTGGCCAGAATCCTACGGAAGAACTGGACATTGACGATTTTAAAAATGGCGGCTGCCCAGCTTGGGTTCAGCCCGCTTTTGATGAAATTACTCGCAAATCCAGATAATTGAAAAAGTCGGAATCAAGCAATTTTACCCGCCTTGAAAACCAGGCAAAGAAATTCCATAAGGCGCCACCAGGCGCCTTTTTTTATGCCTGGAGCCGCACAAAGAACTAGCGCGAAAAGAGCTTGCTACCAAGGTGAGACGGGCTGAAATCTCGAAACATTTCCAAAGCCTGCGCCTGAGTGCACGCATGAAAAATAATTAATGTTTATTCGGTTTATGAAAAACCACGATTTGCTATTATGAACAGATGATGGAGGGCCACTGATTATCTATCGGAGCTCTCGTATGCAATTGGCCGTTCTGTTCGCCCTATCGCTATTTTTAACCACTTTTGCTTTCGCTTATGCCGGCGACTCCATCGAAAGCAAAGCCCTCAAAATTCCTCCTGTCGTTTTCAAGGGCAAAAGCCTTCCCTGCCCCGTGCTCGACCTGCACGCCGCGCTAAAGACCAAGCAGGGTAAGTGCATGAGCCAAGCGCTCCAGCACATGGAAATCAACGACCGCGATCCCCAGGGAAACACCGTGCTCCACAAGGCGGTCGCGATGAACAACCTCCCGGTTGTAAAATTCCTCATCCGCCATGGCGCCGATTACAATTACCGCGACTATAAAGGGCTCACCGCCCGCCAGATCGCCGAAAGCGAAAACAACCGACGCCTCACCGATTACTTTCTCGAGCTCGAGACCGAAACGCAGCGTCTGTTCGACGCCGTGGAGCAGAATAATATCGTGGCCGCGAGCAGCTCCCTCATGCGTGGCGCCGCGCTCGGGGCACGCGATATTCGCCTGGATACTCTCCTCCACCGCGCGGCCCAGTCGAACTTCCCCGAGATGGGCAAGCTGCTGATTCAGCATGGCGCCCAGCTTGAGGCCCGCAATCACCTGGGCGAAACTCCGCTGATCACGGCGGCGCTCCGAGACCAGATCGATTTCATGGAAATGCTCGTGAACGCGGGCGCGAACGTGAACGCCATCGACGAGCGACGGCGAACCGCCCTCGATCTTGCCGGCGTACAGGAAAATCCGAAGGTGCTCAAGCTGCTCAAAGCGGCGAAGGCTCGCGAGGGAGTTTCGGCTAGCGTGGAACACGACTGGTCAGAGAGCGGCCCGGAGATCGGGAACCGGGGAGCGCCTTAGGCCTTTTTCAACAGGCGGAAGACCACATCTCCGGTGCAGCTCAATTCAGAGAGCGCTTTCAAGCTCTCCTCGCCCGCCTCCGACATCCGGTAAGCATGTGGGGTCATCGATACGAGATCCTGGATCTCCTGCGCGCTCTTAAGGTGGAAAGTAAAATGAAGTGAATCCTCGCTTTCCAGTTCGTAGCCCTTCGAGAGAGCTACATCGAGAGAAGGCTGGCCACGCTTTTCAACGCTCGGATAGATCGCCTGCCTCAGCTCGAGCAGGTGTTCCGGCCCTGGATCCACGAGCAGAACCCGACCGCCTTTAGGCTGGGCGTTGCGGAAAGAATCCCACACGGCGAAGCCGAACATGGAGAGCAGCAGGTCGATGCTTTCTTTAGCATAGGGAAGCTGTCGATTGCTCGCAACTACCCAGCTTGCAGGAACTCCTCGCTTGGCGGCGGCGCGCACGGCCCACTTGGAGATGTCAAAACCCGAAAGCTCGAGCGAGCTACTAGCGGCACTTTCCTTCGCGAGCCGGCTCACTTCATTGAGGTAGTACCCTTCGCCGCAGCCGGCATCCACGAGGCGGAGCACTTCGAATTCATGCGCCAGCCTTTCAACGAAAGAAAACAATTTCGCAGCAACCGGAGCGTAGTGCCCGGCAGAAAGAAATCTGGTTCTCGCCGCCACCATCTCTTTGCCATCGCCAGGGTCCTTGCTGCCTTTCTGCTGCACTAGCAGTAAATTGCAGTATCCCTCTTTCGCAAAATCAAAGCTATGACCGTGGGGGCACTTGAGCATCGCGGGCTCGCGGCGGAGAGATTCTCCATCGATGGGGCAGGCGAATTCTTGCCGGGGAGAGAGCTGCATGGCTAAAAAAGCTGCGCCGGAAATTCCACGATCTTCACCGTCACAAGCAGGCTGATCTTCTCGTCCTTGTAGATGAACGATATCGGATAGCGCACGCTGTTCTTCGCCTGCCGGGTGCCGCGAGCCGTGATTTTGCAAGCCGACATCAGCGCGCCGGAAATATTCACTGATGGAACCTCGTAGCCGGGGTCGAACATCGTGAGCAGTTTCTGCACAAAGGGTGAGCCTTCCTGTAAATAGAAAGCGACTGTGACAGTTTCTAGGGGAAGCTCGCTGTCTACGATAAAGCGCGAGAGCTGATGGGCAAAGAGATAGGCCTGCTTTTGATTAAGTTTGGCCCCTTGAATATCTCCGTCCACAAGGAGAACGTGTGTTTTGTCTTTCGAAATAAATGTAGTCTCGGCATCGCCGGGCATTTTGGGGCGCTTGGAATAAATAAGCAACGGGCTCTCGCCAAGGCGTTTCCAGAGCTCTTTGCTGGTATGCACTTCCGGCTGCCGGAGAAGATCGCGGATGCGCCGGGCAAGCTCACCTTCGCTATCGGGCCTGGGTGTGTGCACAGGCAAAGCGATTTTTGTGCGCGTTTTGCCCGCTCGGCTGCCTAGCTCCAGCAACGTGGTCTTGCCTTTCGTGAGATCGATGGAAATTCCAGTCTTCGTTTTTTCGAGCTTGATTCGCTTGGTCTTCATGCGGAATTTGATTTTGCCGCAAGCTGGCTGCCTTTACAAAGCTTAACGCAGCCTCCAGATTTGCCCCGTGGCAAACTAGAAGGCCGCGCTAACCGTCTAACGGGAATTGGTCGGCTGCTAGAAAAGCTTACGGATATAGTTGGGCTCCACCGAGATGTCCACCCCGGCCAGCTCCTGCACCTTGGCCACGTGCGTTTCGAGTGCGCGAGGATTACTGGGCTGAGCGTTGAAGGTCGCCAGGTAAGCGTCCCCATCCAGCTCCTTCACCTCCACGGCACCGGCCTGCGAGAGAAGGTCGAGAAACATGTAGCTCGCCATTCCGGCGGGCTTCTGCAGCATTAGCTGGTTGGCGACCATCGCAACCTCCTGTACCACGCGTGAGCTTCCGTCCGACATAGGCTCCGTGACCCGTTCCACGCGCACGAGCTTGTCGCGCATTGAGGTCTCCACGTTCTCGATCACGCGCTGATTGCCGTCACTGCGGTCATCCCGCACGCTGGCCACCACTTTGCTCTCGGGAAAGAAGGCAGGAGCAAATTGGGATTCCTCTTCGGAGGCCCTGGTCTCCTCGAGAACCTCTGTAGCCAGGGGCTCTTCGCGAAGCGAAGGAACCGCCTGCAGCTTCTCGAGCACGGTGGGCTCAGTTACTTCCGTAACCTCGCCCTTTTCGAAGCGCGATTGGTCACGAAAAATCAAGGTAAGCGCGAATAGAATACCGGCCAGTAGAATTATCCGTTTCATCTGGTTACTCCCATCAGTTTTGCGAGGTTCAGCCGTCCCCCGCTTTGTACTTTGCCTGTCAAACTATTGATTTTGTCCACACTGCGTAGAAGACGGCTCTTCGCGGCAGCCACAGTCATGGTGGGATTCTGAGAGAGAAGCATCGTTACCGCTCCGGCTACATAAGGAGTTGCCATCGAGGTTCCATCGAGCGGCCCGGCCTCCACAGGAATCCCGAACTCCTGCATCGAGGCGGTCTTCCGCATCGGCAGCGTACTCACGATGTTCACGCCGGGAGCGGCGAGCTGCACATTCTTGATCCCAAAGTTGGAAAAGGAACCGAGACGATCCTGCCCGTCCGTGGCGGCTACGGTCACGATATTCGCGAGGCCGTAGCTGGCAGGATAGATCGGCCGCTTGTCGATGTCGAAGCCGAGCCTGGTGAACTGGTCGCCGTTTCCGGCCGCGAAGATAAAGATCGTGTTGCGTGCGCGCTGGATCGCGGCCTTAACAATAGCATTGCCGCCTTCACCGCCGAAGCTCCCGTTGATCACTCGTGCGCCTTTGCTGACCGCGAAGTTGATTCCTTCGAGGATATCAGCGTCAGTGAGAAACCCATCGGCGCTGCCCACTTTTACGGGAAGGATGCGAGCCTTGTGACACACGCCGAGCACTCCCTTGGCCTCGCTTCCGGCGCCTGCGATAATGCCGGTTACGTGCGTGCCGTGCAGGTTGTCGTCAGTAGGATCATCGCTGGCCAGTTCGGGAACGAAATTTTTCCCGGGCAGCAAGTTGGAAATCAGGTCGGGGTGACGGGTGTCGACGCCCGAATCCAGCACGGCCGCGATCGCGCCCGAGCAATCCTGGATCTTTCGCGCCACGACGCGATGCTTAATATCCACTCCACTAGTGCCGACTACGCACTTTTCACCGCGGAAGTTGCACACCTTCTGGCCCTTGTTTTCGATTGCCCATTGGGAATCGAAAGCCGCGGCGAGAGTGATGCTTGGTAGTGTAAGGGTAAATAGAAAGAGGGAACCCGTGAGGGTCTTCAAGAAATCCATGTCTTTTCTCCAATCAACCTTGATCGTTAAGCCGGTGTTTATGGGGGCACCGACCGCTACCAATAGAGCAGGGAGCGTGCCAGCGGCATGGTGCGGGCCTCACCCATGAGAAATCAGCTATTTGCGCGCTGATGCCGCTCTGGGGCGGCAGTAATTTCTTCCTGTTCGGCAAACGCGACGGGTGCACCGGAGCCAAAGAGCGCCCAGCGAAAAAGCAACAGCTGTGTGCCTAGAGAAACGTTTCCGCGAGGCGGCCGAGCATTTCTCCATAGTTTGAATCCATTTTCCCATGCGCGCCAAGCAGATCGTCATCGAGTCCCTTGGCGCTGCCATTCTCAATCAGGTTGAACAGCGATGGAAAAGCGGACTGCTTAATCCCGCTTTTTCTCACAAGGCCTGACTCCAGCCAGCTGACGGCCAGCGCCGCGGCTTTGGCAGGCCCCGCCGCCTGAAGCTCCGCCACTAAACTGGCCACTTTCACGGCGCTCACGAGCGTATCCATCAATGAGGTGAGGTCCGAGCTTGTATTGATCGCCTCTTTCACTGCTTTCGTTCTGATATTGCCGCCATGCAGGCTGCCGATATCAATCGCGAGGCGAGTGCCGGCGTAGCCCGCCACTGCGGCTTCAAACTCACGGAACCGGCCTTCAGTAAGCATCTCGCGCACCACGGCGTCTTGCGAAAACTTATGGAGCCCGTGAGGGTCGGGCATGGTCGAGTGCTTCGTGCCAATCATCGAAAGAAGAAACAACACAGCGAAGTTGGCGATGGCGATCATATAAACAAATAGTAGCAACAGAACCTGGGTGAGCGCTACGGCCGCAAATTCGCTAGTCGATCGGCGTCAAGAAAATGGCAGTGGAAGAGCCAGCCCTACCTGTGATTCGATAGAGGCATGAAATTTTGTTATTTCGCCTTGTCGGCCACACTTCTCGCCCTCTCCTGCACCCAGCAGCCCGTGAAACGCTTCACAAGCGCGGCCAGGCCGGAAAGAATCACGATCCTCGCCACCTCCGACTTTCACGGTGAGCTGGAAGGCGTAGAAGGTGTCACGGGCGAAAACAAGAAAATTACAATAGGAGGCGCCCCCTATTTCGCCTCCTACATCAGGATCCTCCGCGAAAATGCCGGTAACCCCGTTGTATGGATCGATGCCGGCGACCTTTTCCAGGGTTCGCTTGCCTCGAATCGCTTCGAAGGAGCGCCAGTTGTAAAGCTTATGAATCACCTCGGGCTCGATGCCGCAGCGCTCGGCAACCATGAGTTTGACTACGGCCCCGCCGGCGACAAATCCGTGCCACGCTCCCCAAGCGATGATCCCCGCGGCGCCCTTAAGGCTCGCATTAAAGAATCCCGCTACCCCATACTCGCCGCTAACGTATTCACCACAGCGGGAAAAATTCCTGAGTGGCTGAAAGCCTCTACCGTGATTGAACGCTTTGGCGTGCGCATCGGCGTGGTCGGCGGCGCGAGCCCTGGCACAGCGAGCACCACGAACGCGCTCAATCTCACCGGCATCGAATTCAAGCCCCTCCTCCCCTACGTGCAGCGTGAAGCCGAACGTCTGCGTAAAGAAGAGCGCGCCGATCTCGTAGTGCTTACCGTGCACGACGGCGGTGCCTGCACTGAAAATGAATCCACCAAGCAAGACGATGTATCCAGCTGCGACAACAAGGAGATACTCGAGCTCGCCGATAAGCTTCCCGAAGGCCTGGTGAACATGATCGTATCGGGCCACACCCACCGCGGCGTAGCCAAGCGCGCCAAAAATGGAACGGTCGTAATGCAGCCCTTCAGCCACGGAAAATATATAGGATGGGTGAACGTGAACGTTGCGAGTGGCAAGGCGGAAGTCGGAGGCCTCGTTCCGGTCTGTGAAAAAGTTTTTGATACCTCGAAAGGGAAAACCTGTGACCCCATCCAGCTGAAGTTTGCCAAAGGCGAGCCAATGCAGGCGGAATTTTTCGGCAAGAAAATCAGCGCCGATCGCACCGTAGTCGACCTCCTGGAGCCAGACCTGAAAAAAGTACGCGAGTTCAAAGAAAGCCCGCTAGGCTTCGTGTCGCACGACGTGATCAGCCGCAATTTCAAAAATGAGAGCGCGCTCGGCAACCTCATGGCCGATATCACTAAGGAAGCCTACCCCGGGGCTGACGTTGGCTTCGGCAATGCCGGCGGTTTGCGCTCGAACATCAATCCCGGCCCCGTTACCTACGGCGACGTGTTCGGCGTGCTGCCCTTCGACAATCAGCTCTCCGTCATGAAAGTCACTGGCCAGCAACTCTGGAACCTCGCCGCTGTCGGCGTAAGCGGAACTGTCGAATCCTATGCCTGGTCGTCGAACGTAACTCTCACAGCCGACAAATGCGCCCTGAAAGAGTTTCTGCTGAATGGCCAGCCATTGAGCATGACCAAGATCTACAAAGTGGCCACCACCGATTTCCTCTCTGGCGGAGGCAGCGGGGTAAATACCGTAAACATCCCCAAGGAGAGCATCGAGACTTTCTGGGACTCGAATTTCATCCTGCGCGAGCTCACGGTAGAGGTGCTTAAGCGCTGGAAGAAAGACCTGCGCTCGAGCGATTACTTCCGCAGCGATCAGCCACGCCAGAAGACGCTCGGTCGCTGCGAACGCAACGGCTAAAGCCAGCTTACCGCATCAGCATTTTCCGCGAGGCATCGAGATCAGTGCCCCGCTTTTCCATGGCCGCCATCGTCTCGCGGGCTTTCTTGAACTCGGCGCCGCCGTCCAGCTTCGCCCAGCTTTCGAGGTATTTCTTGCCGACATTGGCAAGTTCGTCGCTCATTACAGAAAGATCCTGATCGACCGACAACATCCTACGTGCTGAGGAGCTGGCAAGCCGTCGGCCCCCCTTGGCCTCGCGAACGAGCTGCTCGCCCTTTTCTTTTTCTTTCTCTCCTACAGCCGCGGCCGCCGCTTTGCTCATGCTTTGCATTCCGAAGGATTTTAAACTCCCGGAAGTCTTCAGATAGCTTTGCTGGATCTGCGTGCGCTGCTGATTGATCTTGTGCTGCGTATCGGTTACGAGCTTCATCGCGGCTTGAAACGCGCCCGCGCCCGCGTTGGTATCGGGCAAGATCGCCTTTGCTGTAGTTTCCACTTCCCTCGCAACGGCTTCCTGGGCAAAGCAGGCTTTCTTCACTTCTCCCCGGATTCTTCTGAGCAGCGAACGCGCCTGATTCGGAGTTCCACTGACCATCGCCGTTTTTTTGTGAAGCCGGTACATCAGTGGCAAATTGGCTTCGATCTGTGCCGAGCCTTTCGCCTCATCCACGCATTTTGCAATCATCGGCCCCAGCAAGTTTCGCCACATATCGTAGCCAGGATCGAACATATGAACTTGATCCGGGCCGAAGAGCTCTTTGATGGGCTTGCCGTCTTCCCCGCGCATAGGGATATTCACCTCGTGGTAATGCACGCCAAGTGCTCCCGCTTTTTTCTCGAGAAGGTCATTGAACTGGTCGATTACAGGCAGCTTGGCCGCCCTTGACGGCTCAAGACTGGGCTTGGTGGAGAGCACGTGCAGCTCTACATTTTTCAGGCCCTTTTGCAGCATGGTCACGGCGGTCTCGAAGTCCTGCGCCACCTGCCCGGGAGACTTATTCGCCCAGGTGAGATCATTATCGCCGGAGTAGATAACGATCTGCCGGGCTTTGGGGTATTGCTTCACCCACTTGCCCGCGTTTTCAGCGAGAAAAGTATACTGCGTATTGCCCACGCCGAGGTCGATCACGTTTCGGCCGGGGAAGTGGCGCGGAAGGTAGCTTTGCCAGAGTTCCATCGTGCTCGAGCCAATGAAAAGCACTTCGCCATCCCCAGCCGCTCTTACGGAGTTTGGCAGGAGAGTCAGAATCAGAAGGAGCAGTTTAGGTAGGGACATAGGGGTGGGGCCTCTTCCCCTCTATCGTCCCCGGAAACACTTCCCTTTATCCCATTAATCCAATAACTTAGAACGTTGACGGCGCAACCAGTTAATGATAGGGTGCGTCAAAATTGGGACCCTGGTGTTTTGGAGCGATTCATGTGGAATTCCATTCGCCAACCAATTGTTTTTATTGGCGTTTTTATAAGCTCTCTCAATGCCTTCGCGGGCTACGATAGGTCCGTTCCGAAGCAATATGTGCCCGCTCTGCTGAGTGGTGGCCCAGATGCCTATTTCGCGGAGATCAATTCTGGTTGGTACGACGAGCAGTACGCATCACTCAAAGCCAAGCTTAGCCCTGGCCGCTCCTACATCGTTCTTCACAATCGCCTTCCTTCCGCGATCCTCGACCTGCGCACGCCGAACGGCTTTCGCCAGAGCGTGTTCAACCTCGGCTTGCTCAACGTAAAGTCGCTCGATATCGGGCACGTGATGCTCGGCTGGCACTGCGAGATCAACGGCAAGGTGTTCGAAGGCAATACCGGCATCACCGGGGAGCAGGAAAACCAGCAGACCAATATGGGTGCGACCGGCTGGGGCCTCACTGGCATCTTTTCTATTTTCAAGGACGGCCACCTGCAAACCCCTCTGCTCGTGCGTTCGGTCTTCCGCCAGCACCGCGCCAAGCAGATCGCCACTCTCGCCTTCGAAGTCGAGCCCGCGCAGTGCGGAAAGATGCTCACTTTCCTCAACGCGTTCCTTCATGACTCCCGCCAGCCCTACAAGCGCTTCGGCCTGAATGCCGACCCCTTGAATTTCGAAGGCGGAGGCTGCGGAAGTTTTGGCGCTGCGACCCTGTCTGCCTCCGGCGTTATCGACGGAATTTTCCCTCACCTCTGGCGCGAGCTGTACGTAAACCAAAGGATGTTCGGGTACGGCTTGCCCAATCTTCCATCGGAAATCGAGCCCTATAACGTGCCCCACAAGTATGGCCCCAGCTATTCCGTCAGTTCGCTGAAGGCACTTTTTCTGATGAACTGGAATTCTTCTTCGAAAGCCAACTCCCTCTCGATCCGCCTTATGGACCCAGAGCTCCTCTTCCTCATGCAGCACACGGTGATGCGCGCCTCGCTTGACGACGTGTACCGCGACAGCCTGCGAATCGGCCGCCAGCTGATCCAGAGCCCGTTTATCCGCAATCGCATCGTGAAGGAAAACGAAGAGAAAATTGACGCCCGCTTCGACGGCAACGCCGCCGCGGTAGTGGAAGGCTCGAAGCACTGGTACCGCGACATGAAGAACAAAGGTTACCGCGCCCGCGGTTTTGAGTTTAACGGCCACCCGGCCGTGCTGTTAACCAGATAAGTTGGCCAGATAGCGTGTTACTTCGGACCCATGTGGGTCGAAGAGACCACACGGCGGAATCCAGCTTAACGAGGCTGGCGCTGCATGGTAAAATGGAAAAATGAAGATTCTATTTTCCGCCGTTTTGCTTTTATTCGCCTGCTTCGCCCCGCTTCACGTTCTGGCGTTCGAATCAAAAGGAACCGCCACTTCTTTCGAAGAAGCCGCAAAAGCTAAAAACTTCCTGCGTTTCTCAATCAACACGAAAAAACTGGGCCTGTTTAAATCTCAGGTAACTGGCTACGCAAAGAAATTTTCCGCGGAAGCAAAGCTGGAAGGCCTTTCTCTCGCCAGTGCACGCATAACCTTCCCCATTCGCGAACTCGACACCGACCTCTATGCTCGCAATGACCAGATGTGGAATAGCTGCCTTGGCCTGAAAGATCATCCCGAGATGGAAGTTCGCCTTCCTTCCCTGTCGTTCACTGAAGGCAAGGCAGTCACCGCCAATGCGACAATCCTGGTACGCGGCAAAGAAAAGCCACTTCCGGTCGAGCTCACGTTTTCCAAAACCAACGGCCACTGGCTGGTGAAGGGCAACGCTCACACAACCTTTGAGGCCCTCGAAATTCCGGATCCCTCCATTGGCGTCGCTTCCGTCGACGGCCCCATCGATATTGAGTTTTCTCTGGAAGAGAGCCAGCCCTAGAAAATTCTCGTGATATCAGCCACCTGGGCTGGCTGGTCTGAAGAAACTTTAAGTTTCCAGAAATAGACCATTGTCGTTCACTTTATGGTATTTGTGCTGTATAGTGCGGCCTCCTGAAACCCGAGGACGCTCTCTATGAAGCACTTGATCCTTACCCTTGCGTTGCTGTTTAGTGTCACCGCCCAGGCCGCCGATACCCAGGACTATGGATTCCCTCCGATGAGTGACCGGTACCTGAACCGAATGCTGATGAGCGCGCTTCGTTCGATGGGCTGCACGGTTCGTTCCCATCTCGGCGTGCAAGGCGATGAACGCCATATGCGAGACAATCCATCCTCTTGCCATATGGTAGCCCGGGCGATCGATATCGGCTCACTTGCCTGCGAAAACAGACGCAGCAACGATGAAAACCTGCGCACCCTCGCTTCTTACTTCACTGCCAATCCGTTTATTCTTATCTGCTACAAGAACATTGGCCCTGTTTTCGGCGCCTGCCTGGAAGGCCACGGCAATCATCTGCACTACGGCGGGCGCCAGGCCCTTGGCTGCAAAAATCCTTTCCCGTTCTGAAACTTTCCAGGAAGCAACCAATGAAATTTCTGATGTTTAACTTGGCTCTGTTGCTTTCTTTCACCGCCCCAAGCGTGGCGGCTACCTCCGGATTCAAAGCTAGAGTTTCTGAAGTTTTGAAACAAGGGCTCTTTCAGGATGGAGGCGCACCTCCTGCACTGCCGCCCTCGCTGGAAATGGAATACCAGCCCATGGTTCTAACCATGGTGGCATCCGTGAAATCTCGGGAACCTTCACGTTCCGGGTACTGGGAAGTCATCGAAATGCCAAGCGTAGGCATAGCCGGAGCCTGCGAAGGGCAAATTGCGGCAAACTTCCGGCGCTCTCGATCTGGAAGCAATGATACTTTTGTGATCTTCCCCGGCTCCCACGCCTCCTTTGCCCGAGGTGGTTATACCAATCAGACAGTAGAAATTTTGGAGCGCGAACTTGGCGACCCAAACATAATCGCTTTGTCTGGCTTTCAAAGTGAAGAGTTTCTTCGAGGTCGTTGCAGAACCATTCTTTGGAATTCCAATGCTATTGGCGCTGACCTTCATCTTCGGCTCGCCGCCTTACAGCAGAAGCTTGGCCTTTCGGGAGAACGCACCGGTGTAATCGGCTACTCCGGCGGCGCCACCTTCGTATCGGTTGCGATGGGACAAGATGGAGCTCGACTAAAGAAAGGCCAGCCTCCGGTTTTTGGTCTGGGTGGAATTTCCGTGAGCCCGATTCTGGACGGACGCTCTACCTTTGCTCTCCTCGACACCCGGCACGCCATGAGCTCGATCTACAAATCAGAAGGGCTCTTAACCTATACCTGGCGAACGGCAACCAGATCTCTGTGGCATTTGCTCACGAAAGGCTGGAAGGCCTTTTACGGTATGTATACCAAGCGGCCCCAGGAGTTTATCGACAGGGGCTACAATGAATTCACCGTGGGCTTTTTGCGCAAGGCCATGGAAGCTACCGGAGTTCCAAGCTCCGAGTTGGGTGGCAGCCTGACCTACTATCGGGCATATGTCGAACTCGGATTCCAGGCCTCTACCGGAGTTAGTGATGTCGAGCGTGATGCAGGCTTCGATCGTGCGACCGACATTCGTCCGTCGCTAAATGGCGTAAAACGCCCCTTGCTGATTTATTTCTCCAAAGATGATCCGATCCTCTCTTCGTATGAGGGACCCTATCAACCTGCGGTAGTGACGCGCGTTTTAGGTGAGGCGTCGAAGAATCCGAACATCCTCGTATTCAATCCAAGCTACGGTGGGCATACCAGCGTTGTAGTCGACCCCATCTTTCCAGATTTGGTAAAAGCATTCTTCCGATAGAGAAGCAATCAAGCACCACAAACGGAAAGACCCGGCACACGCCTGAAGGCGTGCCCGGGCCATTTCACTTCGCTTCGAGTTACTTCGCGAAAGAGAAGTAAAGCTCCGTGAGCTTCTCGGCGCGGATGGTCTCGCCGTAGATCGCCACGAGCTTGGCTTGGAGAGCAGTCATGTTCGCCTCAGCCGAGCGAGCCACTACTTTGGGGGAGAGCGTGGTGAGGGTGGAGAAGATCACTTCTTGCAAAGTAACTTTTCCGATAACTGCGCTGGTCTTGGAGTCTTTCAGCACGAGCACGTCGCCCTTTTGAAAGCAACGAACGCCTTTGCGTACAGTTGCGGTGATTTTGCCGCCGACTACGTCGCCAACCACTTCGGTGGGATAGGTGAGCACGAGCTCAGGCTTAGCCTGGCTAGCGCAGTTTTCGGTCCAGTTGTCAGCGTGAGCGTTTACGGCCGAGAAAAACATCAGAGAAAGAGCGAGGAGTTTCATATTTTTTCCTTTGTTGGATTAGCCAGGGCGACCCCACCTTTCTCTGAGGCAAACTGCGGCACAAGGAGAAAAAGCTTCCTGTCAGAAACTGAAAAAAGAGAATCTCCCTCGCATTTCCAAACTAAGAAAATGCTGCGGCGTGAATTTGGAAGATTGGAAATCTCTTGCGAAGGCTAACGCGGCGAGCAGAACATAGACAAGTCTATCATTCCAAGGGATACTCCCGCACTGAGCCACAACAAGTCCAAGGTATCCATTTGCTTCCGAAATCAAGACCCTGCTTTCGTTCTACAGTACTGCTGCTATTGACGCTTTTCCTAAGCGGCGCTCTACCGGTTCGAGCCGAAAGTATCGGGGAAACAGTCGGAAACGACCTGGCTTCGCCCGTAACCACGAAGGCGCTCACACCATTACTGATAGGCACCGGTCTCACGATTGGCCTTTTCGCGCTGAAGTCAAAGATCAGTCACCCCTTCCAGGAGACGATCTCCAACAATCGCCCGCTGGACCGCTGGGCGTCGCTGGGAGATTGGGGCGGCCGCATGTATCCAAATTATATTTACATCGGCTACAGCTTGATTTCGGCCTCCTTCGGAAACCCACGCGGCCTCCTGCGCGCAGAGGAGATGGCCTTGGCAACCGTTTATTCAGGAGTGGCCACATCTGTTCTGAAGGTGGTGTTCCGCGAGGGCCGACCCAACAATCCTACCGACAAAAAAAGCATGCCTTCTGGCCACGCGACCACCGCGTTTGCGTTCGCGGGCCTGGTTGGTGCGGAACACGAATGGTATTGGGCAGTGCCAGCCTATTCGCTGGCCTTGATAACCGCATACAGCCGAATCAACGACAATAAACACTACCTCCACGACGTGATGGCTGGCGCTACGATCGGAGTGTCGTATGCTCTTGGCGTTTACTATAGGCGCCGAGATCGCGACTCCTCGACGGGAGCGAAGGTTAGCGCTTGGCCCACCTTTACTTTGCTTCCCGCGGATGGCCTTAATGGCGCTATTCTAGGCGCCGCAAAGCTCTTTTGATTGGAGTTTAAGTGAGACTGCTTTTCTGCCTGTTCCTGCTTTTCTGCTCTCCGGTGATCGCCGCAGAACCGCCACCCGCACCACCTCTGGCCGCTCCTGCTGAGCCAGTCGCCCCGAAGGTAGAACCCCTGCCGATCAAAACCAATATTCTGTTGCAGCCTTGGTATGTGGACCAGCCCAGCAGCGGCGGCTCTGTTTCCCGAAACACGTTCCGGATCCGTCGGGCCGAGGTTCGCTTCAGCGGTTCGCTCAGTACCGAAGCTCGTTGGTTTGTGATGATTGATCCCTCCAAGTCGCTGCCGAATCAGGACGGATTGGTGTCGTCGAAAAACGATAACAAACCGCTGCAAGACCTAGGGGTAGCGTGGACTCTCGCCGATGGATGGGAAGCAATTGCGGGCCAGATGAAAACACCAACCATGGCGGAAGGCCTCGACTCTTCGGGCGACCTTCCGTTGCCGGAAAGATCCCTGATCGGGCGCACCCTGGGTGACAAGCGCTTGATCGGATTACAGACCTCTTATCGTGATACGGCCAATAAAGACGCGCATTGGAAGTTCACGGCGATGCTCAGCAATGGCACGAATGCCAATACGGAAGATTCGACCAACGGCAAAGATCTGAACTTTAGAGGCGACTTTCTTCCCACACGCGGCTTTTCCATCGGCGGCTGGTTCGGAATGCCAGACGTGGGCTTAAGGAACTTCCGCGATAACCATCGCTGGGGGGTGAACCTGCGATGGAAGGGCGAAAAGGAATTCGCCCGCTATGAGCATGGGCAATCTAAGTCGGTGGTGGAAGAGGTAAAAAAGGGCTCGAATGGGCATACCGCAGAAATCGGCTATCTGTTCTGGCCAAAAATTCAATCGGTCGCGAGATTCGAGAGATTCTTCCCCAGTTCTTCAAAATCGGCTAATGCCCGGGCCTTTACTCTTGGTGTAAACTATCTCATCAAGGAAAACTCTCAGAAGCTGCAGGCCTCCTACTCCTTCACCAAAAGCATGTCGGGATCAAACGGCTCTTTAGCGTCTGATCCCGATGCAGGAAACGGCCGAGTTCTTGTAATTGTATTTCAAATGTCGATTTAGGCGCGCAGAGAAGCGGTCATCAAAGGCAGGCGCAGCTTAGGACGCAACGTGAGCGAGCTCTTTTCGCATTCGCGGCAGAGGAAAACCTGGCCGTCAGCTGCGTCGTGCCAGTCTCCATTTTTCGGGAGACAGTCGAGGCGGCACTGGTGGCATTTCATCTGAAGCTTGGTTCCGAGACGGGTTCGTTTTTGGAATTTCATAGCTGGATTCATTGGTTGGGTGTCCTTCCAAGGGGTCGGGGTTTGAAGCGGCTCGGAATATAGCAGAGCCAAGGCCGGGTGCCCAGCTAATAATGCGTAGCATAAATACAGCTAAATTAAGGACTTAGGAGACAAAAAGGTCAGAATTTTGGTAGCTATTCTTGCAGTCGCGCAGAACCTGTTTGAGAATTCCGCCCACAGGCACCGCCAAGAGCATCCCCGCAAATCCACCGAGGTTTCCTCCCACGATGAGCACGATCATGGTTTCCAGGGCATTGAGGCCTACTCGGTCGCCCACAACCTTCGGAGTGATCACAAAGCTTTCTAAGGCCTGCACACAGGCGAAAACCATCCAAGCGCCCGCCAGGGTGCCGTAGCCGTCAAAATCTGCGACCGTTACAGCGGTGGCGATACTGATGCCGATCATCGGACCCGCGATCGGGATCAAGTTCAGCAGGCCCGTGAGCAGCCCGATCACGAAGCCGAATTTCAGACCCGCGGCCCAGAAGCCTGTTCCATAGAGCAAACCGAGCAAGAGCGACACGAGCAGCTGGCCGCGAAAATAAGCCCGCAGAATCTCGTTGCTCCTTTGGGCGAGAGACGCAAAGTAAGGCCGAAAAGCCGGAGGAAGCAGCCCTTTCGCGCTTTTGGCCAGGCGTTCGTAGTCGAAAACCAGATAGAGAAAAAAGATTGGAACAAGCAGGAAGTTGAGGAGCCCGAGCAGCAGGCCAAGGATCCCGGTGAAGGCGTGGGTGAAAAACAACCCGGCCGACTTCAATGTGTCTCCCGAGAGCGCCGAGAGCCGCGTTTTGGCGAACTCTACAAGCTCCGACTTTTCGAGCGGAAGGTCGTACCCAAAGCGGGAGGCCAGGGAATCGGCCTTGTGGATCGCATTTTCAGCAAAGGAGGGCAGGCTTACCAGCAGGCTTCGAAAGTCGGCAATCAGCATCGGAACCAGGAACGCTGCCACCGCAATGCCTACCAGCAAGAAAATGCCCAGAGCTAGCGCGGTGGCCCGGCCACGGCTCACCCCTTTTTCTTCCAGCTTGAGGATAGCGGGAAAGATCATATAAGCGAGGAATGCGGCGATGAGCAGGGGGAGTAGGGCATTTCCGAGGCCGGCGACCAGCACTGCACCGCAAATTAAAAGGACAATAACTGAAATCAAAGCAAGGGGTCGGTTGCGGACAGCTTTCATATGGATTCCTTTCTCAAATCGTAGTGCCTGTCCAAAATTTTGCCCCGGCTTTTCCGGTTTTACTCCCAAATAACCTGTGCTACGTTGGCCGCGAAACAAGATCTGCCTTTGTCTGAGTCTGCGGGAATAGGTCCCAAATCTCTGCTCTGGCTCCCGGCCTTTTGGAGGTTTTATGGGAAAGAAACTATACGTGGGCAACCTGCCCTACTCTGCAACCGATGCTATCCTTGGAGAAACGTTCGCCCAGTGCGGAACCGTTACTTCGGCGAAAGTAATCACCGACCGTGACACCGGCCGTAGCAAAGGCTTCGGATTCGTGGAAATGAGCTCCGAGCAGGAAGCTGCTAACGCCATCAGCAAGTTCAATGGCGCTGATTGGGAAGGTCGCCCTATGACCGTTAATGAAGCAAAGCCAATGGCTCCCCGTGAAGGCGGCGGCGGCGGTCGTGGTTTCGGCGGCGGTGGTGGTGGTGGCGGCGGTCGCTGGTAGTCAGCAGCCCTTCGCAAAAAAGAGAGCCCGGGTTCCGCAAGGAGCCTGGGCTTTTTCACGTGCGGAATCAGCAACTAGGGATCGGGTATCTTTAAGCATTTTTTTCATTGCCATACCCATTTAACGCAGTGTATCTAGTGCGCCTGCCACCTGACCCCTGGCACAAAACCTAGGGGTTCCTATGAACATCGTGCGCAATATCCTGATCGTCGAGCCCAGCGTGGAAATCCGCGCTGGCCTCCGCAGCCGCCTCGAAGACATGGAGCAGAACGTACAGTGTGCCTCGAGCTCTGCCGAAGCCCTCGCCATGATAGAATGGCATGGGCTGCCCGATCTCATCCTCGTTTCCACCAAGCTAAGCTATCGAACCGGAGAACACTTTCTCGAAGCGGTACGCGAGCTTCCGTTTTACGTTTGGACTCCCGCCTTCCAGCTGTTCGCTCCGGGTGATAAATCACTCCCCGGTGTATCGGGCTTTCTCGAGCTTCCCGCCTCCACACGAAAGCTCCAGGCGATGCTCAATTCCGTCGACGTTCCCGAAGCGCGGATTTTTGAGCGCACCGCTCGCCCCTTCTGGCGTTCAGGTGCTGCGCTCGCTACGCTGTAGCAATGAAAGCACTTCTTGCCGTCCTTTCGCTCTTCTTTGTTTCCGCCAACGTGCAAGCATCCTGGCTTTACAACGACAACGGAGGCTTCGGCATTTACCAGCCGGAGGGCTGGAGCTCGAGTATAGAAGGGCGCTCATCTTCCCTCTTGGGGCCGAATACAGATTCTGCGCAGTCCACGATATTTCTCGGCTCTGACTGGAGCTCGAAAGCCAGATCGATCGAGCAGCTGCGCTCTTTCGTAACTGAGGAAACGGGTGACAAGAATCCCGAGCCAATTTTTATTTCCAACCTGCCGGGTTTCCGCGCGGGCAACGCCGAAAAAGGCAGCCTCTACGTGCTGCGCATTCCGGAGAACTTTATCGTCGTGAACTATGAGCTCCGAGGGAGCCGGGAGCAGATCGTTGAGGGTAAAGTGATGCTCGGCTCCATCGAAGTGCGCACCAAAGATAATGAGTAGCTTTACGCTCTTCGCAAATCAGGATGAAACGGCGACGGTATTCTTAAGGTAAGAAATAATATCGTTGCTCTCGTACATCCACTCCGCAGTGCCATCCTTCTTCGTGATCTTCAGGCAGGGAGCTTGCAGCTTTCCGCCGCCTTTAAGCAGCTCGCCGCGCCCAGGTTCAGTGGTGGAGTCGATGAGGGGGATATGGATCCCTTCCGCCTTCATGACCCTGCGCACCTTCACGCAAAAAGGACAGGCCTCGAACTGGTAAAGCGCCAGATTTCCCGACGCCTCGTTTATTTTTTTCTGTTGCGCCATCGTCAACTCTCTAACCTTGGGCGAGAAAATCGCGTCGAGAGCCAGAATAATTTTCCCCACGAACCAACGAATTATACGCATTCGTCATTGGTACCACAGATTCCCGATTTGGTTACGCGCGGTGAATCAGCAGCTGCCTTTGGTAAGGCTGGAAACATTCGTGTTAAAGGCCTCTGCGAGGCGGCACAAGGTGTCGAGCGACACATTCACTTTTCCGGCTTCGATATCCTGGTAGTGACGATAGGCAACGCCCGCTTTGGTCTCGACTTCAACTTGTCGCATGCCCGCTTTCTTGCGAGCTTCGCGTAAGTTCTGACCCACCTCTTTTAGGAAAATTGAAGAATCCATGTCACACATGCTTCAAGCTATATGCCAGCCCGCGCCCGCCTAAAAGACATTTAATTACGGTGCTTTAGCCACGTATGCACGCTGGAAGAGCAGCGCGCCAGTACCGAATTACCCCAGGAGCCGCTCAAACACTTCTTTCGTGAACCAAAAATGTGCGATGAGTTTTTCTTTAAAGGTGAAAGCTGAGCTGCCAGGGCCTTTTCTCTTCGGGCGTTTCAAGCTCCACCGCACCGTCTTTTTCGCCTGAGAAACGCACTCCCAGGCCGATGAGGCGCACCGGCTTTTGCCGGCGATTCCAAGCCTTGCAAAGTAGCTCGGCAAAGTTCTGCTCGCTCGGCCAGTGCCGGGAACTCACCTCGTGAGTCGTTCCCTTGAAATCGAAAAACTTCACTTTTACCACGTAGCCCCGAATCCGATCGCGGTAATCTCCGCGCGCCATCCTCGCCTCCCAGTCCCGGTACAAATGAGGAACTACGCTCAGGCAGTCGTCGAGCGTGGCGATGTCCGAGTTGAAAGTTTCCTCCACGGTGAGTGATTTGCGCTCCCCGTGCGACTCTACGGTGCGCTCATCGATGCCACGGGAAACGTCATAGTAGTATTGCCCGCTCGATCCGAACCAATCGCGAAGCTGCTTGATCGAGTGTTTCTGGATATCAGCACAGGTACGCAGGCCCAGCGTATGCATTTTTTTTGCTGTCACTTTCCCCACGCCATGGATCTTTTCCACTTCCAGCGTTTTCACAAATTTTTCCACGTCACGCGGACGGATTACGAACTGCCCATTGGGCTTGTTCCAGTCGCTGGCCACCTTAGCGAGAAACTTATTCGGCGCGACTCCGGCCGATGCCGTCAGGTTAAGCTCCTTTTGAATCGTGGCCCGGATCTCTTTCGCGATCAGCGTGGCACTGCCGCCGCAAAGCGGGGAGTCGGTCACGTCGAGATAAGCTTCATCGAGAGAAAGAGGTTCAACTAGATTTGTGTAGCGGTGAAAGATCTCATGCACGGCATAGCTTTCTTTCTTGTAGAGATCGAAGTGAGGAGGGATCAGAATCAGCTGGGGACAAAGCCTTACCGCTGTTGCAGAGGGCATAGCCGCGCGCACCTTGAATTTTCGCGCCTCGTAGCTCGCGGTGCAAAGAACAGAACGAGAATTGGGCGGCCCTCCGATCCCGATCGGCTTTCCCTTCAGCTCGGGATTGTGCTTCACCTCGACTGCGGCGTAGAAACAATCCATATCCACGTGGATGATCTTTCTCACGATTCAGAGAGTATACAATAAATCCTCACGCGCCAATTTAACGCGACTCGTAATTCCAGAGCCCTTCCGCACGTAACTAATTAAAATCTATAAAGTAATTCCTGGTTGCCTGAGCCGTTCCACGCTGCTATACCACCCTTCGAAATCGCTATTGCTTCAGCCCTCGCCGGACCCAGAGGTTTGACTAACCGGGAGATGAAAATGAAAGCAATTTATAGCCTCGCGCTAGCCAGCGCCTTGACCCTCACCATCACTGCCTGCAGCAGCAAAGAACAGCCGAAACCTGTGATCAGCACTGCAGCTCTCGAAGTGAGCGCGGAGTCACGCCTCGTGAGCGCCGTGCAAAACCTCGAAAAGCTGGAGGCCGAAGAGCGCCTTGCGCTCGTAGCCAAAATTCTCGAAGAAGGCGCCAGCGTGGAAGCCCAAAACGACTTCGGCGAGCCAGTTCTTGCCGACGCCGTGCATTTTGGTGATGGATCGTTTGACGATATCCGCGTTGTGAAGCTACTCATCGATAAGGGCGCCGATGTGAACAAGATCGGCCTGACCGGCCGTTCTCCGCTCACGAAAGCAGCCGAAGGTAACAAGATTGCAGTGATCGAGCTGATGCTTGCCCACGGCCTCCTGGTGAACAACGAGAACGGCACGCGAGCCATGGTAAAGGCCGCCTTCCTGGGGCACCGCCAAGTGGTGCAGTTGCTTTTAGCAAATGGTCTCAAGCCACAAGGCAAATACGAACGCGCCTTACTCGACTCAAGCCAGGAAGAGAATGCTGCCGTAGCAGCTCTCTTCGGCGCTTTCACCGATATCGCACGCGAAGAGCTCAACTCGCTGATCAGCGGTAACAACCGTTCCATCACGGATCCGTTCATTGCCCTCCAGCTCGGCAAAGTTTCGCAGGCTTGCACGCGAATCAACAACGGCTCTGCGATCAATCACAACATGAATGACTACTTCAACCGAGCCGAAGAGTGCACTTCGATGGGCCGCCTCGGCGCGCTCGCTTACATGCACTGCTACGGATTGCTGAAAGGCAATACGGCGGCATTGAAGTCGCTCCAGGAGTCGATCAATGGTGCCCTCGCCAATGCCCGCGGCGTGATGAACTGGCAGAACGTGAAGTTCGAGGAAATCACCAGCTCAGAGAAACTCCTCAGCTACGATAAAGCCATTCGCCGCTCCCTCGTTCTCTACCAGGACATCGTGCTGCCCTGGAGCCGCGCTGCCGCGAGCAAGATGGCTCACCACGTGAAACGCAATCGCGAACTGCGTGGCCAATCCGAGAAGTGCCAGAACAAACAAGTGCTGCAGGGAGCGACCGAAATCGGGGCCTCTGTGAGCAATATCGTTAGCAACCAAGGCCAACAGGCTTCGAGCTTCCGCCTCGAAATAGCCACGATGGAAAAAATGCGCTCACAGATCGCCTACCAGCTCCCCGCCCTCAGTGCAAACGAGGAGCTCAAGCGCCGCGAAGAAGAGAAAAAGAAAAAAGAAGAAGAAGAGAAGCAGAAAAAGAAGCCTCTTCCATAGGCCGCTTGTGTTGGCGGGGTTTACTGGCTAGCCTTTTCGCATGGCCAGTAAATCCCCCGCTCGCAAGACTGTGGCTCTTATCGCTCACGACGGCAAAAAACCCGCGCTCGTGGCTTTCGTGCGCGATCATTTGAAAAAACTAGGCCGCTACAACCTGATCGCTACCTCGAGCTCCGGAAAACTGGCAGCTAACGCCGGCCTTAAGGTGAAAAGGCTGTTGTCGGGCCCTAAGGGCGGCGACGCTCAGATCGCCGCCGAAGTGGCGAATGGTCGTTGCCATGCGGTGATTTTTTTGCGCGATCCCCTCGGCATGCATCCTCATGATCCGGATATTTCGATGCTGATGCGAATCTGCGATGTTCATAATGTGCCGCTTGCCACGAATGCCGCTGCTGCCGACCTCATCATCGCTGCCCTCTAGTCGGAGATCCTGGAGTGGCAAGCATGAGCATGCAGACCCTACCTGTGATCATCCTCGACTGTCAGACGACGGGCACCTCCGCGGCGCGTAACCAGCTGCTCGAGATTGGATGGAGCTGCACATCGGCCGCGGCCTCTTTTCCTCCGGCGGCGGAAAGCTGCCTGATCACTCAGGCCGGGCCCTTACCTAAAATCGTGCAGGAAATTACCGGCATTTCCGACTCCCTGCTCAAAGGGGCCGACATTCCTGCGGTCGCATGGGAAAAGTTCCACCTTTTCACGCAGCGCTGCGGATCTTCGGTGGCCGTGGCGCACTACGCGCAGTTCGAAAATCCCTTCCTCCAAAAGTTCTACGCAGAGTATGGCACGACAAAAGCGCTGCCCTTCACCCTCCTCTGCACCTACAAGATTGCCAAGCGCCTTTTTCCCGAGGCCCCAAGCCGCAATATTCGCGGGCTCGCGGGCTTTCTTGGCTGCGAGATCCCCGAGCTCCGACGTGCAAGAGATCACGTGCTCGCGACCGCGCTGATCTGGCATAGGATCGTCGCTGCATTAGACAAGCTTGGCCTGAAGGATTTACCGGAGGTAGAAAAATGGCTCGCGGAAAAACCGGAGCCCGCTGCGGAAAAGAAAAAAAACGGCACGGTCTTCCACGTAGATCGCCTCAAACGCCTGCAACTCCCAAAGGGGCCGGGCATCTATCGCATGCTTTCCAAAAATGGCGAGATTCTCTACGTCGGCAAGGCGACATCGCTCAAGTCTCGCGTGAACTCCTATTTTACCGGCGGTTGCGCAGGCGACAGCCGCAAACTTGAGATGCTCGCGCGAGTTTTTGACGTCGAAGTGCAGGAATGCAAAAGCCCACTTGAGGCGGCGCTGCTGGAAAACGAAGAGATCAAGAAGCATGTGCCCCGTTATAACAAGGCGCTTCGACCGTGCCCGCGAACGCTGGCTTTTTTCTCGCGCGATTTTCTGCGCACTTCTTCGCAGCAGAACGAGCTGCATCCCTTCGGCCCGTTCCGCGAAACCAGCTCTCTTTGCCAAATTTTCCAGTTCGTTCGCGAGCTGAAGGAAGGGAAGATTGCACAGATTTTTTACGATGTTTTTCCGGACGATGCGATCCGGGAAGGCTTTCGTATTTTCCTGAAAGAAAATGATTTTCCCGCAGAAGAAACTCCATCCCTGCGCGTGCTTCTCACTTGGGGCATGAAGCAGGTTCGGAAAATCGCGATCCTCGAAGGCATCGAGACCGCGCTGGAAGAAGCGGCCGAAGATGAGAAAGCAGAACCTAGCGAAGCCGATGAGGAAGAAGAAGTCGAAATTCCCGAACCGGAGCAAGTCGCCGCGACCATGCGACGCCTGCTCATCCACGGGGCAGAGGAATACCTGCGCGCCAAAAAGCTCGGCCGCTTGCTGAACGCCATCGTGTCCTGGGAAACCGGAAGCGGGAAATGGCGCACGCTCTCGGTGAGGGATGGCAAAGTACTGGAGGAGAAGATCCAGGTCGAGGCCAAAGACTTCCCCTGGGCCGGGCTCAAGGGCGAGGAATACGATCGGATGTCGGTATTGCTATCGGAGCTGAACAGAGCCCCGCACCGGATTGAATGAGTCCGGATTCAGGAAAACGGGTACCTGCTACCGCCAATAAGTAGAAAAGCCCTTATTGGCCAAGGGCTTCCTGCCGAAAAGTGAAGCATGAAAACGATCCTCTTCACTCTCATGCTCCTTCTCGTGACTCCGTCCGAGAGCTTTTCCAAAGGCAAGAAGAGGATGAATCCAGAAGCCGAGCGCAAGCCCGCCAACATGAGAGGCCTGCGTACCCAGTATCAGGCCCAAACCCAGGAAATCGGAGAAATTGTCGCCAAAGATCTTAAAGGCTCCTATCTCGATATCGAACTGAGCCCCAAAAAAGCCGCGGAGTGGAACGAGAAAGTTCTCTCCTACCTCGACAGCATCGGCAAACCTGAAAGAAACGCAACCGGACGCATCGGCGCCTTTGACGAAAAAGGAATCCAGGAAATCTACCAGAACATTTCCACCAATGAAGTTGCTGACTACGCGAAGGTGAAAAAGTACGATCCGGACGGGCATATCGGCTTTTGCTTCGGCCGTGCGATGAACGTTTACATCGAAGCTCTTCGCATGGGCCTGCTGAAAGACAGCGTGCGCAAGATCTGGGCGGTCGGAACGATGAAGTATGAAAAAATTTACTGGAGCTACCACGTGGCCGGAATCGTTCGCCGCAACGACGGGCAATGGATGGCGATCGACCCCGAATACGACAAGCCGATCACGATCCAGCAGTGGTACAAAGAAGTGAAGGCCATGGATTCCGACAACAAGCTCATGATCTTCACGAGCCCTGGCAAGCGCTTCAGCCCCTACAGCGACGAAGCGGCTACCCCAGGAGAACTCGATCCTACGCAATTTGACCCAAAAGCCCGCGACGCTTACAACAGCTACTTCAAGGACCTGATGCAGCTCAGCCGTGAAGAAGCCGCTGAAGTAATGCGCATTCGCCGCGAGAACGCCAGCAGGTAAGTGCTTCTTCTTGACCGCCTCCGGCTGGTTCTGTAGACCAACCGGATGGCTTTACTGCTTCTATTGCTGTCGCTACTGCTGCCCCCTTCAGGATTTGCGTCAGACCCGCCGGTCGGTGCACTTCACTTGATGACCTACCTGCCTTCGGGCTATACGGTGGGCACTTCGGTGCAGGGCGAACGCGTGAAGCGCATTCTGGCCATGGCGGCGGAGCTTGGCTTTCGTCGCGTGGTGCTGAATTTCCGCGGCCATATGATCACAGGCACGGGCTCCGAGATTCGATTTTCCGTTTCCGAACGGGAGAGAAAACTTGAGGACGCGCAGATCCTTGAAACAGTGAGCTATGCGAAATCACTGGGTCTCTCAGTTTTTTTCCGACCGATTCTGCTGGTAGTCGGGCCCAAAGGCGAATTCCCCTATGAGCTCGCGGGTAAAACCTGGTGGCATGGGAATATTGAGCCCCGCGATCCCGTGCGCTGGTTCGAGAGCTATTTTCAGTTTCATCGCCGCTACCTGGAGCTCGCTGCGAAAGCCAAAGTGGAATGGTATTCGATCGGCGCTGAGATGCACTCGATGACTTCCGGACTCGGTGGCGACCTTCTTCCGCGGAAAGGCCTCGGCTATCCCGAGCGGTGGGTAGAGCTCCTGAAAAAGGCACGCCTGATCGTGGGCACGTCGACGAAGATCTCCTATGGAGTAAACTACACCGACCAGGCGGTGCGCGAACGGGGGCAGAAGATCCAGGGCGGTGAGCTTGAGCAGTGGCGCTACTTCCTCGTGGAGGCATTCACGGATCCGCGGCTTCAAGCGCACCAAAAATACATGCGGGCCCTGTGGACGAGCCTCGACTCGGTTGGGCTTGACTATTACCGGGCGCTCGCTGCTTCGGCAGGCAATTACCCCAACTCCCTCGGCCCACTTTCCGACCTTCTGCTTCAGCGAACACGCTCACATGCCCTCCAGCTCGACAATACGCTCACGGAAATTTCCCTGACTCTCGGATCGGAGAAAAGCATCTTTTTCGAAGAAGTGGGCTACCGGAGCGTAACCGACGGCTTCCTGCGCCCTGCCACCTACGAGCACCGACCTGGCGTGTTCAATGAACTCCATCAGGCCGCCGCCTGGCAGGCTTTCTTCCGCGCGTACTGGGTGCCGAACTGGAATTGGATGAGTGGTGTCGCGGTCTGGCAGGTTCTCGTCGACCAGGAGCCGCTGGTGCCCGGACACACGGGCTTTTCCCCGCTCGGCAAGCCGATGACGGAAGGCGTTCTTCGAACTTACCTGCGGCCCTAGGCTTTTTTGCCCCCTAAGCTTTTACTCCTAGGATCGCGTCGATGATTCGCAAGGCGCCGTTACCATCCCCGTAAACGGGCCGAGGCTGGCTCATGTGCCTCAGGCGCTCGGGGTCACGCAGGAGCGCACGTACCTCTCTCAGCACGCCGGTTTTTTCCATTCCCGCGAGCACAGAAGAGCCGGCGTCCACGGCTTCCGGCCGTTCTGTCTTTTCTCGCGTAACCACAACGGGCCGACCGAGCGTGGGCGCCTCTTCCTGAACGCCGCCCGAATCTGTGAGCAGCAACGTTGCTCTGTCCATCAGCCAGATGAACTCCCGATAGTCGAGAGGTGCGGTGATGTGCAGGTTTTTTGGTGAGCCTGCGAATGCTCTCTTTGCCGCCTCCTGCACTTGAGGATTCGGATGCAGAGGCAGCACGAACTGCGCCTCGCCAGCCTCGGCCATCTCCGCCACGGCCTCAAGAATCCCGAGGAGAGAATCACCGAAGGCTTCCCGCCGGTGAAAAGTACAAAGCACAAGAGGAAGAGTGCCATTGAGAGCGCTCCAAGGTACGCTGGGCGCCGGCAGGGTTCTATCGCTCTGAGGATTTTCGCGTAACCTGGCCCGATGAGCGAAATCCCATTTCACGCGCAGCAACTCCTGGATGAGCTTCGCCAGATTTGTAG